>JABLTH010033186.1_pt1 | contig 288318 bp, 246 predicted proteins | sample 7875711 | NCBI WGS metagenome assembly JABLTH01 (sample SAMN14941262, study PRJNA633318) | bioreactor metagenome | isolation source: bioreactor | place: China | collected 2019-03-05
ACCTGATCGAGATCAACCTGGGTAATTTACAGGAAGGCTTTGGCGATGTACAGCCATTGATCAAAGGCGAAAAAACACCAGGTGACGAACCGGCACAGCAACAACAGCAAACACCCGTTGCATCCAATAACAATGCGGCAGAAAATACACAACAGGAAGAAGACAGTAAAGATGAAGATGCCACACCCATTAACAAGCCTGTAAAAACAGTTACAAAACCCAACCCGGCTCCCACCACACAGCCCGTGAAAAATAACAACCCCACTCCCGCTGTTGTAAATGAACCCAAGCCTGCACCCAAACCAAAAATTGCAGGCTATGGCGGACCAAAAGGCGGTACCGGTAATGGCGCAACAGAAGATAATGGTTATAAATACCAAGGCAATAATCCCAATGGCAAGGGCGATGCAGGCAGTCCCAATGGTCATCCCGACAGTTATGGCAATACACCCGGCGGCAGGGTGGCCGGTGGTGCATTAAGGGTTTCAAAAGGTGACCGAACCATTGTAAACAATTATATTTTCATGGGCGATTTACCAAAGGCTACTATCAATGCCATAATAAAAGTAAATCCCGAAGGCCGTGGTTCATTTGTAAGCTTCGATAAAGGTTCCACCAGTACCGATGCAAGGTATGCATCCGCCATCAGGAGCTACCTGCCCAATATACAGTTCAATAAATCTGATCACGAATCGATTGTAACCGTACCATTCAATTTCAGGGTAAATTAATTTTTTTGCAATCCTTTGCACACTTACCGGCAGTTGTTGTGCCTGTCCGCCGTGCAAGACTTTGGCAGGCGGGTCACTCACTTCAACGGCATATCATTATTCATCTTTACCTACATTTGCGTTTTGATTGTACGCAATGACCTATCAGCAAACGATTGATTATCTCTACAGCCAGCTGCCCATGTTCAGCCGTATTGGCGCAGCCGCTTATAAAAAAGACCTGCACAACACGGTGGAGCTTTGCACTGCGCTGAATGATCCGCATACAAAATTCAAAAGCATCCATATTGCCGGCACCAATGGCAAGGGCAGTACCAGTCATATGCTGGCGGCCATGCTGCAAAAAGCCGGTTACAAAACAGGTTTGTACACTTCACCCCATTTAAAAGATTTCAGGGAAAGGATACGGGTGAACGGACAAATGGTGGAAGAATCTTTCGTGGTTGACTTTGTTGAAAGAACAAAACATCTTTCAGAAAAAATACAGCCTTCTTTTTTTGAACTCACTGTTGTAATGGCCTTTGAATATTTTGCACAACAGCAGGTGGATATTGCCGTTATTGAAACCGGGCTGGGTGGCCGGCTTGACAGTACTAATGTCATCACACCCGTTCTTTCCATCATCACCAATATCGGTTTCGATCACATGAACCTGCTGGGTAACACACTCCCTGAAATTGCATTTGAAAAAGCAGGCATCATCAAACCGGGTGTACCGGCGGTGATTGGCGCATACAATAACGAAACAAAAACTGTGTTTGAAAAAAAGGCGGCTGAATGCAATGCACCCCTTCACTTTGTACAGGATATATTTGCAACATCCAGTATCAAAACAGGCATCAGCCTGCTCACTTGTGATGTTACCGATACCCGCAACCATATCACCGAAACATTCCAGCTCGACCTGAATGGCCTGTATCAAACAAAAAATCTTTGCACGGTGTTATGCGCCGAAGGTATTTTGATGGAGCATGGTTTTACCATCAGCAATGAAGATGAAAAATATGCGCTGTCGCACGTAAAAGAACTGACGGGCCTGCATGGCCGCTGGGATGTGATTGCACAGGAACCCACCGTGGTACTGGATGTGGCGCACAATGATGACGGCATCAGGGAAATTACCAGCCATTTGAATGCAACAGCAACGGGTGCATCAAAACTTCATTTTGTATTGGGCATGGTAAAGGACAAAGACGTAACCAAGGTATTATCACTGCTGCCCGCTGCTGCAAATTATTATTTCACCCATGCGCATATTCCCCGTGCATTGTCTGCTGCAGCATTGAAAGAAAAAGCCGGTGAATTCGGATTGCAGGGTAATACATTTGAAAATGTGAACGCGGCTATTAATGCCGCAAAAGCAACAGCCGCAAAAAACGACATCATCATTGTTTGCGGCAGTGTATTTTTAGTGGGAGAAGTGGAGTAATTATTTACCTAATTTTTCCAGCGCATAAAACACGCAGCTCAGATGCAGGGCCTGCACAATTTCACAATCACGTACCATCCGTTTTAATTCATCCAGCGAAACGGTTACGATCTCTATCTCTTCATTATGATCGAGCTGTTGCGCAGCTACTTTTTTACCGCCCTTTGCAAGGTACAGGCAGGTAAAATTATCCAGCACACCGGGGTTGGCAGCAATCTTTCCCAGGTATTCAAATTGAGTAAACACATAACCGGTTTCTTCCAGCAACTCCCTTGCCATGGCTTTTTCCATATCCTCACCAGGGTCTGCAAAACCACCGGGTATTTCAAGTATGGTTTGTCCAATGGGATGCCGGTATTGTTTTACCAGTACCACTTCATTATTTTCTGTAACAGGTAATGCACAAACACTGGTGGGCAGTTCCACCACAAAATAAGGATCTACAATTACTCCATCGGGCCGCTGGCACCTGTCCTGCCTTGCAGTGAAATAAATATGTTTGCTGATATAGGTGGAGGCGAGTGTTTTCCAGTTCATGGTTAATCGTTGATGGTTGAATGTTGATCGTTGATGGTTGATGTGGTTGACAGAGTTGACAATATTAGGTGGTTCATGGTATGCAGTTGCTGATTCGGAAGCTCCTGTACTATGAACCATCCACCTTCAACTATCAAAACTTATCCTACCAACCCATCTTCTCCCGCAAACTGGTAATATGTGCCACATGATGCTTGCCATGCCATACATACATGCCCAGCAAAAACCACAGCGTCATTGTTTTGTTATGCTCGGGATGAAATACCGTTTTGTTTTGCAAATCTTCTGCAGCAATATTACTGAGCACATAATGCCAGCGGTGATGCAATGCATGCAGCAAGGTTAATGAAATATTGATGGGCAGTTCATGGTAGTCTTTCATCTTTGCCCATGCCACTTCATCGTAAGGACGAATGGCCACGGGTTCATTTTCTGTTACGCCCAGCCTGAAACGGATATACGCATTCATATGACTGTCGGCCACATGGTGCACCACCTGTTTTACCATCCAGCCTTCTTCACGGTATGGTGTGTTCAGCTGTGCTTCATCCAGGTTCAGCACCGCATGTTCCAGCTGCTGCGGCAGCACTTTTATATCCAGCAGCCATTGCTGTAATAGTTTTTCTGAAAAAGGCTGCGGTTCGTATTTCCCAATGGGATAGCGTGGGTCCTGTGTCATTATTGTTGTGTGGGTTTAATGGCTTCCAGTTTAATTTCAAATATCAGCATGGCCCCGGGAGGAATTGTTTTGGGGTCACGCGGGTTAAGGTTATAGGCCAGCTCGGTGGGAATATATATTTTCCATTTATCGCCCACCACCATCCGCTGCAAAGCTTCTGTCCACCCTTTAATTACACGGTTCACCGTAAAAGTTGCAGGCTTGCCGTAAGTATAGGAGTTATCAAATTCCTTTCCGCCAATGAGTGAACCAATATAATTCACCACTACGGTATCGGTTTCTTTGGGATGCACGGTGCCGGTATCGCTTTTTTCCAGCACTTCATATTGTAAGCCGCTGGCCAGTGTGATCACTTCCTTGCGGGTGCGGTTATTATTTAAAAACTCACGGCCTTTTTTAATTTCCGGTGCTGCATTATCGGCTGCAAATACGTCCATTTGTTTTTGCATGGCGGCATTCATCAGGTCGGTGGTAAGTACCGAAGGTTTTTTATTGTACGATTCTTCCATCGCCCTGCGCACAATATCCAGGTTGAGTTTTGCAACACCTTGTCCTTTTAAATTGGTGGCAATATTATACCCAATGGCGTAACTGAAACTGTCCATCAGGTTTTTAAAAGCCGGTTTTACAACAGGTGGTTTGATCGTTTTTTTAGGGCTTACCTGCGCATGTGAAATATGGAACAAACAGAGTAATACAAAAATGCCCGTCAGTCGTTTCATCAAATACAATTTTATTGATTAGTCTTCGCGTAAATCTTTACCGGTAAGATGTATGAACACATCTTCCAGGTTGGCGGCCTTTGTTTGTTTGGGCCGTTCAAAACCCGATGCCACCAGGTCGTCGATCATTTTATCGGGCGAGTCCAGTGAAATGATCTTTCCTTCATCCATGATGGCAATGCGGTCGCACAACTGTTCGGCCTCATCCATATAGTGTGTGGTAATGATCACCGTGGTGCCGTTGGCCCTGATATTTTTTACCAGCTCCCATAAATTACGTCTTGCCTGCGGATCGAGCCCTGTAGTGGGTTCATCCAAAAAAATAATTTTGGGCTGGTTCACCAGTGTGGTGGCAATGGAGAAACGCTGTTTCTGCCCGCCGCTCATATCCTTGAACTTATTCTTCGCCTTATCTTCCAGGTTCACCATCTTTAAAAAAGCCATGGCATCAATTTGCCGGTTATACAAACCGCCAAATAATTCTAACAGCTGCACCAGGTTCAGCCCCGGATAGAAACCGGATGTTTGCAACTGCACGCCAATGATCTTTTTAATATCACCGGCATGCGTGTCCAGGTTCATCCCGTTCACTATAATTTCTCCCGAAGTTTTTTCACGCAGTGTTTCTATAATCTCCAGCGTGGTGCTTTTGCCGGCGCCATTGGGCCCCAGCAAACCAAATATTTCTCCTTCGTATACATCAAAGGAAATTCCCTTAACGGCTTCAAAGCTGCCGTAGTTTTTTTTAAGATCCCTTACGGAAATGATTGTTTGCTGCATCTGTACTGTTATTGTTCCTGTGTAAAACTCTCCAGTTCTTCCATCATTTTTATACTGCCTGCAAAAAAAGGCGTGCGCTGGTGCAGGTCGGCCGGCTGTACTTCCAGCATGCGCATTTTACCATTGGTGGCCTTGCCTCCTGCCACTTCAATAATAAAAGCGCAGGGATTACATTCGTACATGAGCCTTAATTTACCCTTGGGTTTATCGGCAATGGCGGGATACATGAATATGCCGCCCTTGATGAGGTTACGGTGTATATCAGCCACCATACTGCCGATATAACGCTGAGTGTACGGGCCGCCGGTGCTCTTATCCTTGCGCTGGCATTCGTTGATGTATTTTCTTACGCCCTCTTCATACTGGAAAAAATTACCATGGTTTACCGAATAGATTTTTCCTGTTTCGGGGCATTTGATATTGGGATGGCTTAATGTAAATTCTCCAATGGAAGGATCCAGCGTAAAACCATTCACGCCCCTTCTTGTTGCATATACCAGCATGGTGGATGAACCATAGATCACATACCCTGCAGCCACCTGGTTAATGCCCTTCTGTAAAAAATCAGCCTTTGTTGCAGGCGTACCTATTTCGCTCACCCGGCGGTAAATACTGAAGATGGTGCCGATGGAAACATTCACATCAATATTGGCGCTGCCATCCAGCGGGTCGAACAAACAAACATATTTGCTTGCATTACTGATCTCATCATCAAAAATCACCACATCATCAATTTCCTCGCTGCCAATACCTGCACAGCTGATGCCATGACGCAGCACACCCACAAACTGGTTATTGGCATATACATCCAGCTTCTTCACTTCCTCTCCCTGCACATTGGTGGTGCCATGATCTCCTAAAATATCCACCAGTCCCGCCTTGTTCACTTCCACGTTCACCCTTTTTGAAGCAAGACCAATATCACGCAGTAACCGCGACAGCTCACCCGTGGCACTGGGAAATTCACGCAGCTGCTGAATGGTAAATTCATCCAGCGTTTGTACTTTGCGGTCTATTGACATAAAACTATTTCAGATTTAGGATTTACGAATATAGATTTGCTTTTCAAATGTAAGGATTCTTATACACTAAAAATGGTTTTGCGTTCGCAATACACAATCTAAATAAACCGCATGAAAGTATTCAAGTTTGGCGGGGCCAGTATCAGCACCGTGGAGCGTATCCAGAATGTGGCCCGTATCCTGCAGCAGTACAAAGGAGAAAAAATATTCATCATCATATCGGCCATGGGCAAAACCACTAATGCACTCGAAAAAGTGGTGGATGCTTTTTATGCAGGCCGTAAAGATGATGCGCTGCAGTTGTTTGAACAGGTGAAACAGCAGCATTTGAACATGCTTAAATTTTTGGTCACCATCAACTGGCAGCAGGCCGAAAATCATTTAAAAGATTTTTTCACCGAAGTGGAATGGCTGTTACATGATAAACCGGTAAGGGAATACGATTACTATTACGACCAGGTGGTGTGCAGCGGCGAACTGCTGAGCACGGCCATGATGAGTGCATACCTGAATGAAGCAGGCATCCGCAATAAATGGATCGATGTGCGGGATGTGGTGCGTACCGATGATAATTTCCGTGATGCAGGTATCGACTGGAACTATACCACGCAAAAAGCAGCAGATGATATACTGCCGCTTTTCAATGAATATGATATGGTGCTGACGCAGGGTTTTATTGGCGCCACCGACGAAAATGAAAGCACCACGCTGGGCCGCGAAGGCAGTGATTACAGCGCCGCTATTTTTGCCAACCTGCTGAATGCACAAAGCCAGACCATCTGGAAAGATGTGGAAGGTGTGATGAATGCCGACCCGAAAGAATTTAAAGACGCACAATTTTTAAGTGAGCTCAGTTATGATGAAGTGATAGAGATGGCTTATTACGGCGCACAGGTGATACATCCTAAAACCATTAAACCGCTGCAGAATAAAAATATCCCGCTGCATGTTCGCTGCTTTTTACAGCCCGAACTGCCGGGCACTATTATCAGCAACAAGCCCGTGCACAACCTGCCGCCCATCATTGTGGTGAAACAACAGCAGGCGCTGATAAAACTGGAGAGCAAAGATTTTTCATTTGTGGGCGAACATTATGTAAGCGACCTGTACGAATTGTTAGGCAACCTCAAAATAAAACCCAATATTGTGCAAACAGGCGCCATCAGTATTTTATGCTGCCTGGATGACCGCCCCGAAAAAATTGAAAAGCTGGCACATGAGGCCGCTGCATTATTTGAAGTAAGCGTGGAGAAGAACCTTACCTTGCTTACCATCCGCCATTATACAAAGGAAAAATTTGATGAACTGTCGAAAGACAAAACCATCATACTTATACAACGCACCACCGATACGGTACAGGCGCTGTTAAGGAGTTAAGTTGGTTGCCGGGAAGATGGGAAGGTGTTTTCTTTGAACTGGCTGCCCCAGTTAATACACTACAAAGGCTCGAAGACACAAAGAAAATTTAATTACAGGCTTTGTGACTTCGTGCCTTTGTGGCAATTTCTTATTGCTGCGCAGCAGCAAATACGTCTTCCCGCCTCCCCGGCAAAAAAAATCCGGCAAAGCCGGATCCTGTATTTTCTGTAAAGTAAACATCAATTCACCACGTACTCCCCTTTCTTATTCACCAATATGATGGGCAGCTGTTTCTTCTCTTCAAAATAATTGAACACTTCTTTTAAGCGGGAAGTAAATTCTATCAGCGAAGGTTTTGCCTGCAAGGTCTGGTTCAGGTATTCGGCCGATTTTTTCACATTGTATTTTGCGGGGAATACATGCACGGGTATAAAATCCTGCCCGTTATTTTTTGCCTGTGCGGCCAGCTGGTACACTTCTTCAATCTGCACATCATTCAGTGCAATACAACCCACCGACACACAATTGCCATGAATGTAAATATCATTGCCGGGCCGTACCGAATCACTCAGTATCCTGTCGGATGCATTGGGATAATTCAGTCCCAGTGCCAGGTGATAATTGCTTTGCGGCCTGAACTCGTTGATATAATAAAAACCTTCCGGCACCTGGTAATCGCCCTGCATACGCTTGGGCCCGGTGGTACCGCTCTGCATACAAACCTTGTAGGTTTTAAAATGTTTGAAAGTTTCTTTAGCACTGCCCTTTACCCAAACCTCCAGTTCCTTATCGTATTTAAAGGAGCGGATATAAATTTCCTGCGGCGGCCATACCAGTTTTTTATCTTCAAACTGTTTGCGCAGGGTATCTTCCACATTGGTAAGCACCATCGGTTTGGCAGTGGTTTTTTTATAATCCACATAAGCACCCTGTGCAAACACATGCATAGCAAAAAAGGGTACACTGAGAATGGTACAAATTAATTTTACTGCGGGCTGCTTCATCAAACTGTAGGAAGATTTTTCTGTCAGGTAAAATTAAATTTTTCCCCGTTTTTCAACTGTTAAAAAAGTGCCTTTTTCGGAAAATGCGGAAAACTTGGGGAATTCTACCCGCTACAGGTTTCCCCTGGCTTCCTGCTCCCTTTCCAGCGCCTCAAACAGTGCTTTAAAATTGCCCTTGCCAAAGCTTTTGGCGCCCTTGCGTTGTATGATTTCAAAAAATAATGTGGGCCTGTCTTCCAGTGGCTTGCTGAAAATTTGCAAGAGGTAACCTTCATCATCCCTGTCTATCAAAATACCCAGCTCACGCAGGGGTTGCAGGTCTTCATCAATTTGCCCCACCCTGTCCAGCACCGTTTCATAATAGGTGGCCGGTACCTTTAAAAATTCCACCCCGCGGTTTTGCAGCTCCGTTACGGTTTCAATGATGTTATTGGTGGCAATAGCCACATGCTGCACGCCTTCGCCATCGTAAAAATCAAGGTATTCTTCCACCTGGCTTTTCTTCTTTCCTTCTGCCGGTTCGTTAATGGGAAACTTTACATAGCCGTTGCCGTTGCTCATCACCTTGCTCATTAAGGCCGAGTATTCGGTGGAAATATCTTTATCATCAAAGCTTAAAATATTTTTAAAACCCATCACCTCTTCATAAAATTTCACCCAGGGATTCATCTGGTTCCAGCCCACATTGCCCACGCAGTGATCCACGTATTGCAAACCAGTGGGAGCCGGGTTATAACTGCTCTTCCATGCTTTAAAACCGGGCATGAACACGCCGTTATAATTTTTGCGCTCTACAAAAAGATGCACTGTATCGCCATAGGTATGAATGCCGCTCAGCACCACTTCGCCATTCTCATCTTTTAATGTGGTGGGCTCCATATACGATTTGCCGCCACGTTGGGTGGTTTGCACCCAGGCATCTTTGGCATCATCCACACGCAGGGCCAGCACTTTCACCCCGTCGCCATGTTTGTAAATATGATCGGCAATGGCGTTACCGCTTTTCAATGGCGTGGTAAGTACAAAAGTGAGTTTGTTCTGGCGTATCACGTAGCTGGCTTTATCCTTTACGCCCGTTTCCGGACCGGCATAGGCCAGGCTTTGAAATCCAAAAGCGGTTTTGTAAAAATGAGCGGCCTGTTTGGCATTGCCCACGTAAAATTCCACGTAATCCGTTCCCTGCAGCGGCAAAAAATCGGTGGCTGCATGTTTTTTTAATTCAGTTGCTGTTAAAGAAGACATAGTAAATAATTTTTGAGACAAACAATAGTAATTCTGTTCAGCATTGGTGGCGTCGCACTCTTCAACTAAAGAATAATGTTCAGCTTTTTTTGAGTGGTCGCGGGTTCCCCTTTGAAAGACGTTTAGGCGTTTAGGGGTTTAGACGTTTGGGGGGCGTATCAGCGTTGGTGTCGCATGGCCAATGACTCCATCAGCAGCTCAAAATGGCAGCGTTCGTCAGCAAAGATTTTGTGTGGATAGTCCGGTGTCATGCGGAACAAAGATATAAAAAAGAAACACGAATTTGATGAATTACATCAATTGCACGAATTGGACGAATTACACGAATTGCACCTCAACGGCCTCTGCACCTCTGTGTGCAGCTTTAAGGTAAATGGGTTGATGAGGTTGATAAGCTTAACAAAGTTGGTCAAACCTCAGCGTGTAAAGAATCACCAATATCAAAAACTCCCCATTAACAACATTTAAACTCCGTTCATCAGCCTGGTAGCACACTTCCCAAAAAAAGTTATTTGCCATCCAGGATATTATTTAGACATTTGTCTAAATATCTAACAGATGAACCTTTTGTTCAAAGCCCTTAATGATGCCACACGCCGGGAAATACTGGAGCTGCTGAAAAAGAAAGACCTCACGGCCGGTGAAATTGCCGACCAGTTCCACATCAGCAAACCCAGCATTTCGCACCACCTCGACCTGCTGAAACAGGCCGGCCTGGTGGAATCGGTGAAGGAAGGACAATACATTTATTATTCGCTCAACACCACGGTGATGGACGAAATAGTAAAATGGTTCATCCAGTTCAAAACAAAAAAATGAAACGCTAATATGAAACAACGTTCACTTTTGCAGGCGCTTTTCCCCTTTATTGTAATGGCAGTGCCCTGGATATACCTGGCCTTTATATGGAAACAATTGCCTGCCACCATTCCCACGCATTTTGGTATCAGTGGTGCGCCCGATAAATTTGGCGAACGCAACGAAATATTGCTTGCCCCGGTGATCATGACCGTAATCGGCATCGGTATGTATTTCCTGCTGCGCAATATTTACAAGATCGATCCCAAGAAAAAATATGCGCCGGGCAATGCCTCACTCATGGGAAAAATAGCCGTGGTAACCATTGTGCTGCTGAGCGCCACAGCAGTGTTTATTATTTACTGGACCCTGCACGGTAAAGTGGAAGGCATGAACTTTTTCTTTTGCGGCATCAGTCTTTTTATGGCTTATTTGGGCAATCTTTTTCACAGTGTAAAACCCAATTATTTTGCCGGCTTCCGCCTGCCCTGGACACTGGAGAGCGAAGAGAACTGGCGCTTAACACACCAGCTGGCAAGCAAGGTATGGTTCATTGGCGGCATTGCCATGGCTGTAATGACATTGCTTACAGGCACCACCACATCCATCATCATCTTCATCAGCGGAATGATGATAATGGTATTGATACCGGTAGTGTATTCGTATAATTTGTACCGTAAAACATCGAAGGATCAGAACAGGGACACAGAATTATAAGTGCAATACAAAAATACTGATGGCAGTAACAGCGCCGTTTGATGTTGTCATTAACTCATCCTGCTGCCTGCAATATGGCAGCAGTTTTTCAATAAAGGGTTTTGCCATCAGCCGTTGCGGTGAGCTGAGGATGATGGTGCAATGCTGCTCCAGGTAAAACTGTATTACTTTGTATAGTTCATCGAACACTTCAGGTTCATAATTCACATCACTCAGTAATAAAATATCGGGGGTATTGCCTGCATCCATTTCACTCCACGAGGCCACCCTGCATTCCAGGTTATGCAGCAGGTTTTGTTTAGCCGAACGCCGCACCAGTTCAATTGCCGCTGGTTCTATATCGGTGCAAATAACCGATGCCGCATGTGTGGCTGCAAATACAGAAGGCAGTCCCAGCCCTGCTGCCAGCTCTAAAACTTTTTTATCCTGTATCAAATGAAGATGACCGCTTAAAAACTCACACAGGCCAATAGCCGCAGGCCAAACCTTTGCCCAGTAAGGCGAATGCACACTCTCCGCCGGCTGCTGTGCTGCAGGAACAAAAATTTCGAGCGCCTGCCCGTTAACGTAAAAAGTTTGAAGCACCGCTGTTGCCGTCATAGATAATCAATGCAAGGTACAATATTAGCAGCAGCCGGTCATTCAACAATTATCACAATTGCAGTAGCTTTGAACCCTAAAATTTGTGATATGAAAAAACTGCTAAGCCTGTTACTGGTACAGGCGGTATTGATCTCCCTGGCCGTTGCACAGCAATCGAAGAACCATCATCCTGCCTGGAGCCTGCAGGGCAATATTTATGAAGTGAATGTAAGGCAATACACCCCCGAAGGCACATTCAATGCATTTGCAAAACATTTGAACCGTTTAAAGGCGATGGGTGTGCAAACACTCTGGTTCATGCCCATCAACCCCATCAGCAAATCAGACCGCAAAGGAACACTGGGCAGTTATTATGCCGTATCGGATTATACAGCACCCAACCCTGAATTTGGCACATTGCAAGACTGGAAAAATTTAGTGCATAAAATTCATGCACTGGGAATGAAAGTGATCATCGACTGGGTGCCCAACCACGCAGGTGCCGATAACCGCTGGGTAACCATGCATCCTGATTTTTTTATAAAAGACAGCAGTGGCAAACCCGCCATTCCGTTTGACTGGACCGATACCCGGCAACTGGATTATGGAAACAAAGTGATGCAAGACAGTATGATCGCTGCCATGAAATACTGGCTGGTGAATACAAACATTGATGGTTTCAGGCAGGATGTGGCATGGAATGTTCCGGGCAGTTTCTGGAGCCGCTGCATCAGCGACTTGAAAAAAGTAAAAAGGGATATTTATTTTTTAGCTGAAGGTGATAAGGACTATTTACACCCCAGTGGTTTTGATGCCACCTATCCCTGGGAAATGTTTCATAAAATGGTGGAAGTGGCAGCAGGCGAACGCCCGGCATTTGCGCTTGACAGCATCAAACATAAATACGATGCCGTGTATCCTGCTTACGGGCAATTGTTATATTTTACCAGCAACCATGATGAGAACAGCTGGAACAAATCTGACTACGGCACATTCCCCGGCGCATCACACGCTCCTTTTGCCGTGTTCACCCAAACCATGGACAAAAGCGTTCCGCTTATTTACAGCGGCCAGGAAGAACCGTTATTGAGAAAACTGGAGTTCTTTGAAAAAGACCCCATTGTTTTTAAAGATTTTAAACGTGCAAAATTTTACAGCACACTGCTGGCACTGCGTAAACGAAACCCGGCGCTTGCTTCGGACGCTTCATTCAAAAAAGTGATCGTGGGTGATGAAAATGCGCTGTATGCATACGTGCGGGAAAAAGCCGGCAAGAAAGTACTGGTGATACTAAACCTGTCTGCTAAAGAACAAACTGTTACTGTAAAAGACAAATCACTATGGGGAACGTCTTACAATGTTTTTATGCATAGCAAAGAACCTGTTACAGGCAAGGAATGGAAAATTGAACCCTGGGGATACGTGGTGTATGAATACTGATAACTTACTTTACAATAAAAGCCGGCAAGGCCGGCTTTTATTGTTTATAGCAGCTGCTGTTTAAGTAAAGGCAGGCAGCAGTTTTATTTCGTTACGGTACAAAATAATTTTCTTGTCATTCTCCAGCTGTTTCAGCAAACGGGATATCACCACACGGGATGTGGCCAGTTCATCGGCAATTAAATAATGTGAAGCCTTTATTACAGATGAACCGGAGAGGCGCTGCTTTTCCTTTAAATAAGCCACCAGCCGTTCGTCCAGTTTATGAAAGGCGATGCTTTCAATTGATTTGAGCAGTTCGGTAAAACGTTCGTTGAAGCTGCGCATGATGTAGTTTTTCCAGCCGGGGTATTTACACAGCCATTCATCAAGCTTTACATGCGGTATGCCAATAATCTCAACATCATCTTCTGCAATTGCCTTTACTTCACTTTTCTTTGCTTCCACGCAGCAGCTGTAGGCCATGGAGCAGCTTTCGCTGCTGGATAAATAATACAATAAAATTTCATTGCCGTTCTCATCCAGCCGGTATACTTTAATGGTTCCGCTCAGTACAATCGGCATCATACGGATGTACTTGCCGTAATCCATTATCAGGTCGCCCTCCTTAAAACTCTGCCAAATCCCAAACTGCTGTATTTCCTGCAGCAGGGCAGGTTCAAAAACATGCGAAAGTCTTTCTGTTACCGTGCTCATAGTTCAAATGTACTTAATTATGTTTTTCCGGGAATTATAAAAAAATCTGCCCGGAAGGGGCAGATCTTCATGAACAATGAATGTAAATGACCAACCTATTTTACATAACTTCTTACCTGCATCCAGCTGCCGCCATTCACCACATTGGTAAACCCATTTTTTTCAAGGATAGATTTTGCCGCACTGCTGCGGCCGCCACTCTGGCAAAAAACCACGATTGTTTTTTTATTTTTAAGCTGTGCGGTTTTTGATGCAATGATATCCAACGGTATGTTTACCGATCCCTTTACATGCCCCATGGAAAATTCGCCAGGTGTACGCACATCCACCAGGTAGGCACCATCATTAATAATTCCCTGCAGGTCTGCAGCAGGTGCACCGCCAAAAAGTTTTTGAAGAAAGTTCATTGTGTTATTTTTTATTGTGAATGATCAATGGTGAATGGTCAATAGTGAATGATCAGCTGGGAACAGTGTACTGGCGTATGATGTTTACCAAATTATTTTTGGGTACCACTCCGCTTTGCCGCCATAGTATTTTCCCCTCCTTAAAGAGTATTAAAGTAGGTACGCCTTGCACATTATAGGCCTGCGCCGCTTCCGGACTCTGGTCCACATCCACTTTAATAATGGCTGCCCTTTCACCCACCTCCTGCTTCACCTCTTTTAAAATGGGCGCCATCATCTTACAGGGTCCGCACCAGGTGGCGGTAAAATCCACCAGCACTGGTTTAGATGAATGTATGATTTCGTTAAAGGTCATGTTACTTATTTTTTACTGTACGGTTCTCTTTTTTAAATATCCCGAATAACAGGCCGCCCATCAATGCACCATAAGCGGTGCTGTTCACTGGTTTGGAAGTGATCATACAGGTGCCGCTGGCGCAACCCACATAGTTCCAGTACAGGAAGCCGGCCAGTGCGCCCACGGCCACGCCTGCTATATACAGCCAGTTATTGCTACACCACTTCTTCATAAGTAATATTTGCCGGAGCTGTATTTTTATCAGCCGGTTTTGTAACTGTATTGCAGCTGCCCGCCGCACAGCAACCGGTGTTAAACAACGCCATGATGGTAAATAAAAAACCCGCAACTCCAAACATGGCATCGTGCGCCACCACAGCCTGTGCCACAATTACCAAACCCATGATCAATCTGATAAAACGTAAAAATGTCCAGTTGCTGAAAAGTATTTGTTTCATTGCCTGATTTATACTGTAAAATTAATGCAGGTGGCTGCCGCAATATGGTAACAAAGGTTACAAACAAAAGGGCAGCTAAAGCTGCCCTTCATGCTAATGGCTTTTCAAAGCGTTCACCTATTGGCCTTTTTTAGCGGGGCAGGTATTTAAACCCACTAAAGTGTACAAAGGACAAAAACTGATGATGCTGGTAAGCAGGAAAACGCCGCCCAGTATCAAAAGCACCAGTCCGAATGTTCCGGTAACAGTACCGGTAAAATATAAAACTGCAAATACCGCGGCAAGCAGTATGCGGATGATACGGTCGGCAGCGCCCATGTTCTTTTTCATAATTGTTTTATTTACAAGGTTGATCGTTTACTAATGACCTTATAAAGTTAAAATAACCGTAATGCCTGCCCGGTAACTTTTGTTACATAGCAGCGGGCAACAAAAAAGGCAGCCGTAGCTGCCCTGGTTTTCCTCATGCTTGAACTGAGTCTGACCTGTTCGTTTATACTTTCATCACCTTACTCTGGCAAACAAAATTTGTTTTTGGCACCGTGGTTTTGCTGATGGCGTTAAAACCTCCTTCTACTTCTGTAAAATTCCTGTAGCCCCTTGCCTGCAATATGGAAGCAGCCACCATACTCCTGTAACCTCCTGCGCAATGTAAATAAAAATGCTGGTTTGGCTGTATATCTTTTATCCATTCGTTGATATAAGCCAACGGTTTATTGTATGCTTCTTCAATGTGCTCCGCCGCGTATTCTGTTTCCTTTCGTACATCAATAACGGTGTCTTCTGTCACGTCAAACTGTTTTGCGAAGGTTTCAGCACTGATCCTGTCCACCACATCTGCCTCTTTGCCCGATGCCAGCCATGCGGCAAAACCGCCTTTTAAGTGGCCGAGTATATGATCGAAGCCCACGCGGCTCAAACGGGTTACGGCCTCTTCTTCCTTTCCTTCATCTGTTACCAGTAAAATTGCCTGCCCCACATCCATGATCATGGCGCCGGCCCAGGGGGCAAAATCGCCATTGAGGCCAATATTCACGCTTTGCGGTATAAAGCCTTTATAGAATTCTGTATTGGCCCTTGTATCAAGTATCAGCGCACCGGAACTTTCTGCCGCGGCTTCAAATTCATCCGGGCTGAGTGCCTGCATACCGTTGTTTAAAACAGTTTCAAAACTCTCGTAACCTTTTTTATTCAGTGCCACATTAAAACCAAAATAACCGGGCGGAGGTGTAAGCCCTTCTGTTACTGCCTTAATAAATGCTTCCTTGCCGGGCTGGTTCAATGCGTAGTTCATGCGCTTCTGGTTGCCCAGTGTATCCACGGTTTCCTTCATCATGTTTTTGCCACAGGCGCTGCCGGCTCCATGCGCCGGGTAAACGATCACATCATCTGCCAGCGGCATGATTTTGTTCATCAAACTTTCGTAGAGCAAACCGGCCAGTTCTTCCTGCGTCATATTCGCTGCTTTTTGAGCCAGGTCGGGACGGCCCACATCTCCCAAAAACAGAGTATCGCCGCTGAAAATGGCATGGTCCTTTCCCGTTTCATCTTTTAAAAGATAGGTGGTGCTTTCCATGGTATGACCCGGCGTATGCAGTGCTTTGATAGTGACACTGCCAATGGCAAACTCCTGCCCGTCGGCCGCACTGATAAAATCAAAATCTGGTGTGGCATTGGGGCCGTATACAATGGCGGCACCGGTCTTCTTTGCAAGATCAACATGACCACTTACAAAATCGGCATGAAAATGTGTTTCAAAAATATATTTGAGGGTAACCCCGTCTTTTTGCAGGCGGCTGAGGTAAGGCTGTATCTCCCGCAGGGGATCAATAATGGCAGCTTCGCCATTGGAAGTGATATAGTAAGCGCCCTGTGCCAGGCAGCCGGTGTAAATTTGTTCGATGTTCATAGTTATTGCCGTTGTTTCAAGATACAAATTTGCATTTGTGTTTGCGAAATTTTGGCAACATAAGTTACAAACAAAAGGGCCGTTGCTGTTAACAACGACCCCGACCTTTCTGCTCAAAAAACTATTTTACAGCATCGTGGTAGGACAAACATAGTCTGACCTGCGGATACCCGTTTTTACAATTTCTTTATATCCACCCGTAACATCCACAAAATTATCCCAGCCCCGCTGTTTTAAAATGGAAGCGGCAATGATGCTGCGGTAGCCGCCGGCGCAATGGATCACAAACAATCTATCTTTTGGCAGCTCGGCCAGGTGATTATTGAGCAGGTGCAATGGCATATTCACGGCTCCTATCACATGCTCGGTATCAAACTCACTTTTCTTGCGCACATCCACCAGCAATACATCCCCGCCGGGATATTTTTCTTCCAGTTGCTGCGCCGTGATGCGGTGTATCATATCGGTTTCCCTGCCTGCATTTTTCCATGCTTCATAACCTCCTTCCAGGTAACCAATGGCATGATCATACCCCACACGGGAAAGACGAATGATGCTTTCGGTTTCTTTTCCTGCTTCGGCCACAATTAAAATTTCCTGGTTGATATCGGTTACCAGTTCTCCCACCATCTGTGCAAAATTGCCTTCCAAACCGATGCTGATACTGTTGGGAATAAAACCTTTTGCAAATACGGCAGCGGGCCTTGTATCCAGTATCAGCGCCCTTGTTTCATTGGCAACAAATTCAAACTGCTGCGGGTTAAGCGGTTTATGCCCCCGCTCCATAACCGTATCCAGGCTTTCATATCCCTTAATATTCATCAGCACATTTTTGGGGAAATAACCCGGCGGTGGCGTAAGCCCCGAGAGTATGGCTTTTACAAAATCATCTTCGCTCATGGGTTGCAGTGCGTAGTTCACTTTTTTCTGGTGACCGAGTGTGTCGGTGGTTTCCTTGCTCATCATCTTTCCACAGGCACTGCCTGCTCCATGGTTGGGATATACAATAAGGTGATCGCTTAAAGGCATTATTTTTTCACGGAGCGAATGATACAAATGCCTGGCAAGTTTATCTTCTGTTAATGCGGCCACTACATGCTGCGCCAGGTCGGGCCTGCCCACATCGCCAATGAATAAAGTATCACCGGAGATGATGCCATGCTCCTTATCCTTTTCATCAATGAGCAAATAGGTGGTGCTTTCCATGGTATGCCCGGGGGTGTGGATCGCTTTTATCTTATAGTCGCCAATTTTAAATATCTGCCCGTCGTGTGCCACCACGGCATCGTAACCGGGCTGTGCGCCGGGGCCATATACAATGGTGGCGCCGGATTTTTTATGCAGGTCGAGGTGACCGCTTACAAAGTCGGCATGAAAATGCGTTTCAAAAACATATTTGATACGGGCATTGTCTTTTACGGCCCTGTCAATGTAAGGTTGTACTTCACGCAGGGGATCAAATATGGCGGCTTCGCCGTTATTTTCCACGTAGTATGCAGCATGTGCAATACAGCCGGTGTAAATTTGTTCTACTTTCATTGCAAGTGTTTTAGGGGTGAACTTCACTGCTGTACGATTAAGGCAGTTCAATCATCCTGCAAAAATGAAAATTAAAGTGCGGGCAGCCCGTTACGCCAGTTACAGGAGCGGCTGATATATATCATCATCGGGGATGATGATGCTCATTTTTTGACGAACACGATAAAAAGTTCGTTACCCGCCCTCTTGGGATAAGAGTTGTAGCAGGGGTTTAATGTATGAAGTGTAAAGTATGGGGTAAATAAAGTTTGATATTCTTCCCTGCTGCCGCCAAAAGGCGGGCCAGCCGCTTCAAACTGCGAGGCGAATAATACACCTGCCAGCTTGCCGCCGGGTGCCAGCAGCTGGTGCATTTTTTTTACATAGGCACTGCGCAGGGAAGGATCAAGTGCACAGAAAAAAGTTTGCTCTAAAATAAGATCGTATGTTCCTTCGTGCGTAAAAAAATCGCCCTGGATAATTTTTACAGACGGATAATCTTTCAGTTTTTCCTGCAGCCGCTGCACCGGTGCTGCAGCGATATCAATGACTGTAAGATTGGTAAAACCCTGCTGCAGCAAATATTCCGCTTCATAACTGTTACCGCAGCCCGGAATTAAAATACGCAGCTGTTTGTTATCAAGCTGGCTGATGTATGCTTTAAGTGGTGGTGAAACCTGCTGCATATCCCAGCGGGTTTCGTTGTTTGCATACAACTCATTCCAGTAAGCTGCATCCAGCGGGGGCAGTTGTTCATTCATAGTGTTCAATGTGCGGTGGTAAAAAACAATTCCTTTACAATGATATAAATTCCCATCAGCAATACAACCCAGCCGAATAGTTTTTTAAGCTGCGGGCCGTTTATTTTACGCGACAGTGCTGTACCGGCAAAAATACCTGCTATGGCCACCATGGTTACGGTAAGCAGCAAATGCCAGTTGGTGGTATAATGACCGGCATCGCCGGCAAAACCAATGAGCGAATTAAGTGCAATAATGAGCAATGATGTGCCCACGGCTTCCCTTACCGGTAAACCCAGCAACAGTACCAGTACCGGGATAATTAAAAACCCGCCGCCTGCACCCAGCAACCCGGTTACAAACCCAATGGCAATACCATAACCCGCCAGTTTGATCACGGCATTGCTGCTGTTCTGTTTCGGCACTGCGCTAAGCCGGCTGCTTTTGATCATGGCCATGGAAGAAAAAAGCATGAGCACTGCAAACAGCAGCATGGCAGCAATGGATTTTGTGATGGTGAAACCGTGAATTACAAAAAGCATTTCGGGAATTTGCGGCACCAGCCAGTGACGGGTTGCAAATACAACCATTACAGAAGTGAGCCCGAACAGCAACGCCGTCTTTGTATCTACCAGCCCCTTTGCATAATTATTTACGGCACCCACCAGCGATGTGGTGCCCACAATGAATAATGAATAAGAAGTAGCCAGCACCGGGTTCACACCCATTACATATACCAGTATGGGCACCGTAAGCACCGAGCCGCCGCTGCCGATGAGTCCCAGCGAAAGCCCTACCAGCGCAGCCAGTAAATAACCTGCAATTTCCATTTTACAAAATTGTTAATTTAAGCAGCAGCATAGCGTTACAAATGTTACCGTCGCTGTGGGAAATGTTTGCGGCAATAAAACAGCATTGTAATTTATAGCTTTTATATTTGCCGGATGAAAAAGACAGGAATTCTTGGTGGCGGGCAATTGGGAAGAATGCTGCTGCAGGCAGCGGCAAATTACCCGGTGGAAACCTTTGTTATGGAGAACGACGGTGAATGCCCGGCCGCACATTTATGCCATCATTTCATTAAAGGCGATATCAAAAACTTCGACGACGTTTATAATTTTGGCGAAGGCCTCGATGCACTTACCATTGAAATAGAAAGCGTGAATGAACAGGCGCTGGAAAAGCTGGAAGCGGAAGGTGTAAAAATTTATCCCAGCCCGGCCGCACTAAAGATTATCAAGAATAAGATTTTACAAAAGCAGTTTTATAAGGACAACGAAATTCCCACCAGTGATTTTATCATCACACAAAATAAAAATGAACTGCAGCAGCAAAGCAGTTTTTTACCCGCGGCACATAAAATTGGCATGGGCGGTTACGATGGCCGTGGCGTGGAATTATTAAAAACCACGGATGATATGGACAGGGGTTTTGATGCCCCCGCCGTGCTGGAAAAAATGGTGCAGGTGAAAAAAGAGATCGCCGTGATCATTGCGGTGAATGATAAAGGAGAAAATGCCATTTATCCGCCCGTGGATATGGTGTTTGACATGCGCCTGAACCTGCTCGATTACCAGATAAGCCCGGCCGACCTGCCCGAAAAAATATTATGGAAGGTGGAAGCCGTGGCACTTAAAGTGGTAAAATCATTAAACAGCCCTGGAATTTTTGCGGTGGAATTATTTGTGGACATCAATGATAATGTGCTGGTGAATGAAACCGCACCCAGGGTACATAACAGCGGGCATCACACTATTGAAGCCAATTACTCCTCGCAGTTTGATATGCTGTGGCGGGTGATGCTGGGATACCCGCTGGGCAATACCGATCATATTTTACCGGCCGCCATTGTAAACCTGCTGGGAGCACCCGGCCATAGCGGCCCCGCTTATTACGAAGGGCTGGAAGAAGTGCTGAAAACAGATGATGTTTTTGTGCATATCTATGGTAAAAAAGAAACCAAGCCCGGCCGCAAAATGGGGCATGTAACCATTTTAAGCAAGGAAAAACAGGAACTGGTTTTCCAGGCCAATAAAATAAAGCACACATTAAAAATTATCAGCCGGTAAAAAGTGCCGCACCGTTTGTAAAGTTATTGGCCGGGAAGGCAACAGTTTTTTGTTATTTTGTAGTCTAACAAACAAATTATAATACAGTTGTGCAAAAATTAATACTGACAGCAGCCGCTGCAGGCTTTTTTATTTTAGGTGGCTGCAGTGGAAATGATAAAAAGACAGCAGCTCCCAAACCCGCAGGCCAGCAGGCCGCAAAAGCCGATGGTTATATTGTATCGCCGCAGTTACTGAGCCAGGATTTAGAAGTGCCGGGCAGCCTCGCCGCTTTTAAGGAAACGGAACTCCATCCCGAAGCATCGGGCAGGGTTACCGGTGTGTACTTTAAAGAAGGCGCTTATGTAACACAGGGCGCCACTTTATTAAAAATATATGATGGCGACCTGCAGGCCCAGCTCAACAAACTGGAAGTGCAGCTTAAAACGGCACAACAAACCGTGGAGCGCTATGCATCCCTCTTAAAAATAAATGGTGTAAGCCAGCAGGAGTACGACCTGAATGTACTGGCGGTGAACAATATCATTGCCGATATGAATATCATCCGCACCAGTATTGCCAAAACAACACTGCGTGCACCCTTTAGCGGGAAGATCGGCATTACCTCCATCACACCCGGCGCCTATGTATCGCCCCAAACAAGTATTGCCACGTTAAGAAATACCAATCCGTTAAAGCTGGATTTTACAGTACCTGAAGTTTATGGCACCAAAATGAAAGCAGGTGCGCTGGTGAATTTTACCGTGGAAGGCGCTGATAAAACTTATGCGGCCACCATATCGGCCACCGAAAATATCATTGCCGCCGAAAACCGCAACCTGCGTGTGATGGCGCTTGTTACCAAACAGGATGCACAATTGCTGGCAGGTGCTTTTGCAAAAGTAAAAATACCGCTGGGCGAAAATAATGCGGCACTCATGGTCCCATCGCAGGCCATCATTCCCAAAGCAAGAAATAAGGAAGTGATGATGCTGCAAAATGGTATTGCCACCCGGCAGGTGGTAACCACGGGGCTGCGTGATTCGGCCAACGTGGAAATAACAACGGGGCTGAAAGCGGGCGACACTGTTTTAATTTCCGGTATACTCACCATCAAACCCGGAACAAAGGTTGTTTTGAACAAGATTACCAAACCATAAGTTGTATTAAGTGAATATTTCTGAAATAAGTCTGCGGCGGCCGGTAATGGCAATGGTGCTCAGCATCATTATTGTGCTGTTTGGTTTTATTGGTTTTAAATTCCTGGGGGTGCGGGACTATCCCGCCATCGACCCGCCCAATATCAGTGTGCGCACTTCTTATTCGGGTGCCAACTCCGACATTATTGAATCGCAGATAACCGAACCGCTCGAAAAAGCCATCAATGGTATTGCGGGTGTAAAAAACATTACTTCCAGCAGCAGCCAGGGTACCAGCAATATCAACGTGGAGTTTGAACTGGGCGAAAACCTGGAAGGTGCGGCCAACGATGTACGTGATAAAGTATCGCAGGCATTGCGTTCGCTGCCGCCCGACCTGGATGCACCGCCCGTGGTAACAAAGGCCGATGCTTCCTCCGATCCCATCCTGGCCATGACGGTACAGAGCAATACCCGCAACCAGCTGGAAGTAACTGAATATGCCAACAACAATTTGGTGGAGCGCCTGCAAACCATTCCCGGTGTGAGCAGCATACAGATTTGGGGCGAAAAACGCTATGCCATGCGCATCTGGTTCAACACCACCAAGCTCACTGCTTTTGGTTTAACCTTTGCTGATATACAAACTGCACTGGCAAGGGAAAACGTGGAACTGCCCAGTGGCAAAATCTCCGGCGATGCCACCGAACTTTCGGTACGCACCTTCGGAAAAATAAATACAGAAGAAGAGTTCAAGGACATCAACATAAAAAATGTAAACGGTGCCGATATCAAACTCAAGGATGTGGCCGATGTGGTGCTGGGCCCCGAGAATGAAGAATCGGTATTGAAGGAAAGCGGCGTACCCATGATTGCCCTGGCCATGATACCGCAGCCAGGCTCCAACTATGTGGCCATTGCCGATGAATTTTATAAAAGACTGGAAGGGATCAAAAAAGATGTGCCTGCCGATATCAAACTCGATATTGCACTCGACCAGACTAAATACATCAAACGCTCTATTTCTGAAGTAAAGGAAACGCTGATCATTTCACTGGTACTGGTGATACTTATTATTTATCTCTTTTTCAGGGAATGGGTTATTGCATTCCGTCCGCTGATCGATATCCCGGTATCGCTGATCGGCGCATTCTTTATCATGTATCTTTTTGGTTTTACCATTAATGTGCTCACGCTTTTAGCCATTGTACTGGCAACTGGTCTTGTGGTGGATGATGGTATTGTGGTGACCGAAAATATTTTTAAGAAAATGGAGCATGGCATGAACAAGTGGAAGGCCGCCAAGGAAGGATCCAAAGAAATCTATTTCGCGGTGATCTCCACATCCATCACGCTGGCGGTGGTGTTTCTGCCCATCATTTTTTTACAGGGTTTTACTGGCAGGTTATTCAGGGAATTTGGTATTGTGGTGGCCGGTGCTGTATTGATTTCGGCACTGGTATCGCTTACCTTAACACCGGTGCTCAACGTAAAACTATCGGGCAAATCTGCCGGGCATTCCCATTCATGGTTTTATAAAAAGACAGAACCATTTTTCCGCGGCATGGAAAACGGTTACCGCAGCATGCTGCAGGGTTTTATGAAAATACGCTGGGTGGCGCTGATCATTATCGTGGTTTGTTGTGGTGCCATTTATTTTATCTGGAAAGATATGCCCAGCGAACTGGCGCCGATGGAAGACCGCAGCCAGTTCCGTTTATCGGTTACCACACCGGAAGGCACATCATATGATTACATGGATAATTACATGACGAAGCTGGCCAATTTTGTGGCCGATTCGGTGCCTGAAAAAAATGTACTCATCTCCATTACAGCACCCGGCTTCTCCGGTTCCGGCGCAGTAAATACCGGCTTCATCCGCGTGGTGATGGTGGACCCCAAAGACAGAACACGTTCGCAAAGCGATATTGTAAAAATGCTCAACAAGAACCTTCCAAAGTTCAACGAAGGAAGGGCATTTACCATAGAAGAACAAACCATTTCGGTAAACCGCCGCGGCGGCCAGCCCGTACAGTTTGTGATACAGAATGTGGATTTTGATAAATTAAAAGCAGTGCTTCCCAAGATACTGGAAGAAGCCAGTAACAGTAAAGTGTTGCAGGGTGTGGATGCAGATCTTAAATTCAACAAACCCGAACTGCGTATTTTAATTGACCGTTCAAAGGCAAGTGCGCTTGGCATCAGCGCCGAAGATATTTCGGAGTCGCTGCAGCTGGCACTGAGTAACCGCCGCCTCGGGTTCTTTACAAAAGAAGGAAAGCAATACCAGGTAATGGCGCAGGTAAGCCGCAATGAAAGGGATGACCCTGCCGACCTTAAATCGGTTTTTATCCGCAACAAAAGCGGGCAGCTGATTTCACTGGATAATATTGTTACCATGGTGGAAGAAAGTTCTCCGCCTGTTATTTATCATTTTAACCGTTACAAATCGGCCACCATTTCGGCCAACCTTGCACCAGGTAAAACCGTGGGCGATGGTATCAAGGAAATGCAGGCCATTTCTAAAAAACTTTTAGATGAAACATTCAGCACTGCATTAAGCGGCACTTCCCGCGACTATGCGGAAAGCGGCAGCAATATCCTGTTCGCATTTATACTGGCACTGATATTAATCTTCCTGATCCTTGCCGCACAATTCGAAAGCTTTATAGACCCCGTTATTATAATCACGACTGTGCCATTAGCCATTGCCGGGGCATTACTGTCACTGAGCCTGTTTGGTCAAACGATTAATATCTTTTCTCAAATCGGTATGATCATGCTGATTGGTCTTGTTACCAAAAATGGTATTTTGATTGTGGAGTTTGCCAACCAGAAACAAATTGCAGGCGAAAAGAAATTAAAAGCGGTTACCGAAGCAGCCGTTGGCCGCTTTCGTCCTATTTTGATGACCAGCCTTGCCATGGCGCTGGGCGCCTTACCGCTTGCATTGTCATTGGGCGATGCTTCCACCAGCCGCATACCACTGGGTGTTGTAATTGTGGGCGGCATTATGTTTTCTTTAATACTTACCCTGTTTGTGATTCCGGCCATGTATGCATTTCTTTCATCTAAAAAGAAAAAAAGCGAACTGGATAACCTGGAAGAAGAAACAACGCCAAAAAATATCCTGGATTAATGAAACGACTAATTACGATATCAACGGTTTTTTGTTTTGTGATTTTTTATGCCCCGCATGCTGCCGCACAAAATACACTCACAGTGGATGAAGCCATTGCCACTGCATTAAAAAACAATTACGACATCCAGTTGCTGCGCAACGACTCTGCTTCTTACGCATTGGATAACTCCTATGCAAAAGCCGCATTTTATCCAAGGGTGAATGCTACCGGCGGACTGGTATATAATAATAACAACCAGCTGCAAAAATTTTCTGACGGTACAAAGAGGGAAAGAAACGGCATCCGCTCCAGCAACTTATCGGGTGCGGTGCAACTGAACTGGACCCTGTTTGATGGTTTTAAAATGTTTGCCACCAAAGACAAGCTGGCACAGTTTGTACAACTGGGCGAACTGAATATCAAAAACCAGATGGTAACATCCGTAGCCGCGGTGATCAATAATTATTACAATATCGTTCACCAGAAACAGCAGCTGAAGGCGGTGGAAGACCAGATGAGCATTAATGAAGAACGGGTGAAACTGGCCGATAAAAAATTAAGCACCGGCTTAGGCGCCAAACCCGAACTGCTGCAGGCTAAAGTAGATCTGAATGCTCAGAAAGCAGCAAGGCTTACACAGCAAAAATTAATTGCACAACTGAAGGAAGAACTGAACCAGCTGATGAACGTGGCGCTCAATACCAGTTATGATGTAACCGACAGCATTCCCTTTAATAACAGTATTACGCTGGGCGAAGTAATGGCTGCGGCGGAAATCACCAATCCCTCTTTGCTGGTTACCAAAAAGAACCTCGATATTGCGAACCTTACTTTAAAAGAAAGAAAGGCCGACCGCTACCCTGTGCTTACTTTTAACTCTGCCTACAATTACAGCAAGGCCGATAACAAAGCGGTGGTAAACCCTTTTACACCACTATACAGCCGCAATAATGGTTTTAACTACGGGCTCGGTATCAGCATTCCCATCCTCAATGGTTTTAATGCAAAAAGACAGATACAGCAGGCAGAGCTGGATATTGATTATCTCAAACTCTCTTATCAAAACCAGAAAGCAAAAATAGACCTGGGTATTGTAAATGCATTTAAGGATTATGATATGCAGAAGCAGGCACTGGCACTGGAAGAAGAAAACATTTTACTGGCAAAAGAAAATGTGATGATCGCACTGGAACGTTTCCGGCTGGGCGTATCCACTTACCTGGAATTAAGGGAAACACAAAAAAGCCTGGAAGATGCCACCACCCGTTTACTGGCAGCAAGGTATAATACCAAGCTGGCAGAAACAGAGCTGCTGCGGCTGAAAGGAGATCTGGTGAAATAATTTTTACTGCTGCGCAGTGTACCTGGCACAGAGATGCACGGAGATACAGAGCAACACAAAGTATTCAGGCATTATTCTCAAACCACTCTGTTCCTTTGTGAATCTTTGTGGTAAAAAAAAAAATCCGCTAAGCGGATTCAAAAAACTTCCAGCCTTACCGTCTTCCCGGCAAAATCACCCTACCTGTCGTACTCATTGCGGAAACCCATTCCCCTTACATTCTTCACACTTTCCATCACAATATCGTCCTGGTATTCTTTATAGGCTTCCAGTTTACCGGCAATGCTGGTATCGTGCAGTGCTAAAATTTGTGCAGCCAGTATACCCGCGTTTTTTGCACCATTCAGTGCAACTGTTGCAACGGGCACGCCATAGGGCATTTGTAAAATAGATAATACAGAATCCCAACCATCAATACTGTTGCTCGATTTTACCGGTACACCAATTACAGGCAATATGGTATTGGCTGCCACCATACCGGGTAAATGCGCTGCCCCGCCGGCACCTGCAATAATCACTTTAATGTCGCGTTCTTTTGCCTTATGCGCATAATCACGCAGGCGTTCGGGTGTACGGTGTGCAGATACGATGGTGAGTTCGGGCTCCACTTCAAACTGGCGCAGCATCTCTGCCGCACCTTTCATAATATCCAGATCGCTTTCGCTGCCCATTATTATTCCAACTAAAGGAGTGCTCATGTGTATTTTTTTTTGCAAGATAATGATTAAGCCGTTGATTTCTTCCCTATCCCTGTCTCCGTTTTCTGTCCCGCACTTATTATCCCATCTCAACAAAAACATTTACTTTTACCAGCAAAATCCAATTCAATGAAAATAGCCTGGTTCTTACCGCTTCTTACTGCATTACTTTTCTCAGTCACGGTACTTCCCCTGAAAAAATTCTTTCTATACCATTTCAGCATAAAAAAAAGATTGTGGCTGGCTACCGCAATTGAAAAACCGCAAAACCCGTTTTAAAAAGTAGCGGCGATGCATACCCGGCAGAACCGGTCAATCACAGTTCCTGGCTGGGTGAATAATCATTTTTGTTACATTTTAGAAGCAGGCATCATGCAGTCTGTTAAACACTTTCCAAAAAAAACTATTGAGCACCCTTGCATTAGCGCATAATATTTTACAACTTGTATAAGTAAGTTCATTGGTTTTATAATTCATCACAGATGAAGCACCTTGCCAGCAATACAAAAACCGCCATTCTTACAGTAGCTGTTTTCAGCGCTGTACTGATCGCATTGCTGTGGAATAAGGACTTCCAGTTACTGCAGTCTGACAAAGACACAGCTATTGAACAGGCCATACAACGCAATTCCAACCTGGCGCTCACACTCGAAAATTATACCATCCGCACCATTCAAAATGCCGAACTGGTATTACAGGTGATCAAAACTGAATTTGAAAAAAACCGCAGCTATGCCGGCTTCCAGGCATTATTAAAAAACCCGGTGGTGGATAACCGCCTTTTCAATGGTGTGGCCATACTGGATTCAACGGGCGGGCTCGTCAGTTCCAATGTGCATTTTCATCCGGATACGGTTGTAAATTTCAGCACAAGGGATTTTTTCAAATTCCACAGGTCACACACCGAAGATGTGCTGTTCATCAACAAACCCGTAATGTCAAAATCAATTGCCGTTGCGATAATTCCCTTCAGCAGGCGCATCAATAACGCAGATGGCAGTTTTGGCGGTGTGGTGGTGCTGCAGATCACGCCATCCACCTTTACCTCATTTTATGAAAAGGCAGTTACCAACCCGCACGATATCGTTTCACTCATTGCACCCGATGGTATTACCTATGCAAGGCAAACAGGCAATGTGCCCAGTTATGGAGAAGACATCAGCAAAAGCCCCCTGTTCACTCACCTGCGGCAAAGCCCGGTGGGTTCTTATTTTGCCAAAGATGCCATACGCGGTATTCCCACTTTTTTCAGTTACCGCAAGCTGGCCGGTTACCCGGTAATTGCCACCGTAGGCAGTACAGAAGATGATGTGCTTGCTGATTTTGTGAAGCTTAAAAAAAGAGAGATGCTCTTTACTGCAGGCCTGAGCATTTTAATTGCTTCATTTGCGGTGCTGCTGTGCCTGGGTATTTTAAAACGGCGTAAATATTTTGACCTGCTGCAGGAAAACGAAGAGAAATACCGCCTGATGTTTGAGAACAGCCGCGATGCCATCTTACTTCTGGATAAAAATGGCGATATCACGGCATTAAACCCTGCTGCACAGGAATTGTTTAAAACGGGTGATGCCGGCAGCAAACCGGTTAACCTGTCTGCATTTACCGTCAACCGCGATCATACCCATATCCTCAACAATGAGTTCATGGGGGGCGAGATCAGTTTTAATGCCGCCGATGGCGGCACTTTTTACGGGGAGATACAATCGGCCATGTACAGCAGCGGCAAAAAAGATAAAGTGGTAATGGCGGTGATACGTGATACCACCGAACGCAGGCGCCTGCAGGAGGAGCTGAACGAGGAAAAGCATAACCGCCAGCAACTGGTCATGAAACAGGTGATACAGGCGCAGGAAAGGGAACGCACCATTATTGGCGGCGAGCTGCATGATAATGTTTGCCAGATACTCACCACGGTGAAAATTTACATGAACCTGGTAATGAAAAACAGTGCACGCAGCAATGAATTCCTGCCAAAATCAATGGAATTTCTCGACATGGCCATTCTGGAAATACGCAACCTCTCGCACACACTCAGCGCCCCCACGCTGGGAAAAAAATCACTCGTTGTTTCCATTAACGACCTGGTAAGCGATATGGGTGTGCACAGCGGCATCAGTATTATCTTTAACAGCAGCAGCAGCGCCGACGAAATCCCCATTGAACAAAAACTCGCCATCTTCCGCATTGTACAGGAACAGCTGAACAATATTTTAAAACATGCACAGGCAACAGAAGTGAACATCACACTCACCAAACAGCAGCACGTTACCAGCCTTACCATCAAAGACAATGGGAAGGGTTTTGTGCCCGGTGAAGATAAAAAAGGCATCGGCCTCAACAATATTGAAGCGAGGGCAAAAGCTTTCTCGGGTTCGGTGGAGATCATTGCTTCTCCGGGTAACGGCTGCACCATACAGGTAAATTTTCCATCTGAATAAAATAGCGTACCAGTGTTTTCCGCTCATAAAAATTTCTTGTTTTTATTTTTATTAATGGCTATTTTAAATTTCCTAAACAAACACATATGAGAAAACAAATTATGCTCACTGCCGTACTGGGCTTATGCCTGAGTTATGCAGGCGCACAAACAGATGCACTGGATAAAATAAAGAACGAAGGGCTGAAGCAATCCAAAGTAATGGATTTTGCATTTCACCTCACCGATGTAAGCGGGCCAAGGCTTACCAACTCACCCGGTTTTTTCAGGGCTGCCAACTGGGCAAAAGACAAACTCACCGAAATGGGTTTAAGCAATGTGGCGCTGGAGCCATGGGGCGATTTTGGTGTGGGCTGGGAACAGAACCGCTGTTACCTCGCCGTAACCAGTCCGTATTATTTTCCCGTGGTGGCCATACCCCGTGCATGGACCGGCAGCACACCGGGTAAAAAAGCCATCAGCAGCGATGTGATCGTAATCAATGCAAAAGATTCTGCCGAACTGTATGCGAACTATGGAGGAAAAGTAAAAGGTAAAATTGTAATGCTGTATTCGGCTGATACATTAAAACCTTCTTTTACTCCCGATGGCGCCCGCTTTACAGAGGAAGAGCTGGAAAAGATGGCCAATGCAAAACCCGATACCAGCAGGCGAACCCTGATAGGAAGAGGAAGGGCTGGCTTTGGTGTTTTAAGGCAGCTGCCCGATTTTTATAAGAATGAAAAACCTGCACTGGTATTAAGCATGAGCCGCAGCGGTAACGACGGAACGCTGTTTGTACAAAACGGCGGCAGCTATGCAAAAGATGCAGAAAATAATTATGCATACGTAATGCTGAGCAGCGATGATTATTTACGCATACAGCGCCTGGTAATGTCGGAACAGAAGCTAAATATGGAAGCGGATGTAAAAACAACTTTCTATCCTTCAGATATCAAAGGCTATAATGTGGTGGCCGAAATTCCCGGTACCGATCCTGCATTAAAAGATGAACTGGTAATGCTGGGCGGGCACCTGGACAGCTGGCAGGGCGCCACGGGTGCAACAGACAATGCAGCAGGATGTTCGGTGATGATGGAAGTGATACGCATCATCAAAGCAACCGGCCTGCAACCCAAACGCACCATCCGCATTGCATTGTGGAGTGGCGAAGAACAGGGACTGCTGGGTTCAAGAGCCTATGTAAAAAATCATTTTGCCGACCCGGCAGATATGGTGCTGAAACCCGAACACGCAAAGGTTTCTGCCTATTATAACCTTGATAATGGTACAGGTAAAATCCGTGGCATTTATTTACAGGGCAATGCAGCTGCGGGCCCCATCTTTACCAAATGGCTGGAGCCATTTGCGGCGCTGGGTGCAAAAACTGTAACCATTAACAACACCGGCGGTACCGATCACCAGGCATTTGATGCTGTGGGCATACCGGGCTTCCAGTTTATACAGGATGAAATTGAGTACGACACACGCACGCATCATACTAATATGGATACATATGATCACCTGGTGCCAGAAGACCTGGCACAGGCGGCCACCATTGTTGCCAGCTTTGTGTACAACACTGCCCAGCTCGATACAAAAATTCCACGTAAGGAACTGCCTAAAGCAAGACCGGCGCAGGGCCGATCTTTCTAAAATACCTCAACAAAAAAGTTCAGCATTACCGCTGAACTTTTTTGTTTACAAGCATCATCACAATTAAAAATTTTATGCTGGCATCACAATTAGTGCAGGAATTAGTTTTTAGTAAACTGAATAAGCCCTAAATTTGCAGCCCGGCCTGCCTCAGCGACGACTCCGTAGCTCAGTTGGCAGAGCAGCTGACTCTTAATCAGCGGGCCGAGAGTTCGAGTCTCTCCGGGGTCACGACAGATCTTTTGAATATTGCCCGATAGTATAACGGTAGTACCGCAGATTCTGATTCTGCTTGTCTTGGTTCGAATCCAGGTCGGGTAACAAATTAAAACTTAAAAGCCTTGATAGTATTAACTTTCGGGGCTTTTTTGTTTTTAAAGGGGACAGAACCCACCTCACAGGAGTCAATATATCTTGTTTTACTTGTTTAAAATTGGAGTTATCTAATTTTACATCATTCTTTAAAATTGATATTTAGATAAGCCCGATAAATTCATGCAGGAAGGCTTTCTTTAATTCACCATCACAGTTAAACCATAATTATTTTTTATTTTAGCTAAAAATGAAAATTCCGTTTCTATTCTCTTTAGCCATTTTACCGTCATTTTTATTAGGACAGACCACAAAAAAATTTTATGATGAGTATCGCAAAGACTCAGTTGTATTGTTTTATAGCGAAGGAACAGGGGTTGCTTTCAGGCATGTAAAATCTTCAAGCGGCGAAATCACAAACACTTTAATTCTCTGTATGAGCGTTCAAAACATTAATCCTGAAGATGCTTTGTATTCCGGAGCAAATGTGATTTTTGATGATGGCAGCTTTATTACTATTGATGATAAGATCTCGTTAAACTTTTTACCAGCAGGGCAGAGCCAGATGTACACTGAACATAAATTAAGTGAAGCTGAAGTAAAGATGCTTAAAGAAAAGAAAATAAATTTTTATATCGTTGGGAAGAGAAAAAACAAAATTGAAAAGTATCAAAAAATCACTCTTTCAGAAGCATTTAGCGACAATATGTGACCTATCTTTTTTGTCCGTAACAAAAGCCCTGCTTCATGAAGCAGGGCTTTGCATTTTATAAACTTCTCAAACAAATCAGCGGCTCATTAAAAATGCTTTCAGATCAGCCGGGGTATTTTTTATCACAGTACTTTTCTTCTCCAGTTTTATTTGTTCTTCTATGGCTGCTGGCACGGGCACCGTTTCATTGACCACCGGTTCCACCACATCGTAAAATTTAACCGGGTGTGCGGTTTCTAAAAATATACCCTGATTGCCAGGGTGCGCATTCAAATAATCTTCCAGCGCCCTGAAAGCAACAGCACCATGCGGATCGCAGAGATAGTTGTATTTTTTATATACTTCCAGTAATGTTTGTTTGGTGGTGGCATCTGCCACACTCACACTGCTCACTTTATTTTTCAATGCACTTACTTCCTGCCGGAACAATTGCATGATACGCACAAAATTGCTCGGGTCGCCCACATCCATGGCATTGCTGATGGTGGCTATGGCTTTTTTGGGCTGGTAATCGCCGCTGTTGAAAAACTGCGGTACCACATCATTGGCATTGGTGGCGGCAATAAAATGTTTAATGGGTAAACCACTGGCATTGGCTAAAAGGCCGGCACAGATATTTCCAAAATTGCCGCTGGGCACACAAACCACGGGCGGGTTATCTTTTTGTTTCCATTGTTTATAAGCAAAGAAATAATAGAACTGCTGCGGCAGCCATCTTGCCACATTGATAGAATTGGCAGAAGTAAGAAAATACTTTTCACGGAGATCCAAATCCAAAAAAGCAGCTTTCACCATCTGCTGGCAATCATCAAAATTACCCTGCACTTCCAATGCCGTAATATTTTTACCCAATGTGGTGAGCTGCTTTTCCTGCACACTGCTTACTTTGCCCGAAGGATAGAGTATCACCACTTCCACCCCGTCCACATTATAAAAACCACTGGCAACAGCACCGCCGGTATCGCCGCTGGTGGCAACCAGTACCGTTACTTTTTTATTACCGCCCTTTACAAAATGTCCCAGGCAGCGGCTCATAAACCTTGCACCCACATCTTTAAATGCCAGCGTGGGACCATGGTACAATTCCAGCGAACTGATCTCCTCATTCACTTTCACCAGGGGAATTGGAAAATTCACCGTTTCACTTACAATGCGGCGCAGCTCATTTGCGGCAATCGTATCGCCTACATAAGGCTTGATCACTTCAAACGCTATTTCTTCGTTAGGGATGCTTTCGATATTTTTAATCAATGCTTCACTTACCTGCGGTATGGCTTCTGGAAAATACAGACCTTTATCAGGTGCCTGCCCGTTAATGGTGGCATCTTTAAAATTTACCTCGGGAGATTTCTTATTGAGACTGTAGAATTGCATTTTGGTTGGTTAATTGATTTATTGGTTCATAGTTGAAGGTTGATGGTTGATAGTTGAAGGTTGATGGTTGATAGTTGAAGGTTGATGGTTGATGGAAAAACCTGAGCTTGTTTTTATAACTTGCGCCGTCAATTTCTCTAACATATAACATCCCTCCACCCTCACTCCCCCATTATTCACTGTAGTTACGTGCACATGATAATCCACTCCTATTGTATCATACACTTCTTTCATTATTGTTTCCACATTTCTTGCCGTCTGTTCTTCTTTGCTTAGCATAAAAACCGAGGGACCACTGCCGCTGATGCCACCTCCCAATGCACCGGCTTCCTTACACTTTGTTTTTATTTCATCAAAACCCGGAATTAAAATACTGCGAATGGGTTCAATGATCACATCTTCCAGGCTGCGGCCGATCAGCTCATAATCGTTCTTTAAAAAACCACTTACCAATCCGGCAATATTGCCCCATTGCTTAATGGCATCTTTCAGCTGCACTTCCTTGCGCAAAATTTGTCTTGCATCACTGGTCTTTACTTCAATCTGCGGATGCACCACGGTCACAAACATGGGCGGCGCACTCAGCTCCACAATATCCAGCGGAAAAATAGAACGTATCAGCGTAACACCACCATAAATACAGGGTGTGATATTATCCGCATGCTTTACACCGCTGGCTACTTTTTCGCCATTCATGGCAAAACGCACCAGGTCGGTTTTACTGAAATAATTATTCAGCAAATGGTTGGCACCCACAACCGCACCTGCACTGCTTGCCGCACTGGAACCCAAACCGCTGCCGGGTTTAATGATTTTATTGATGGTTACATCAAAGCCAATTGTTTTATCGGGATGCTCTTCCAGCAATGCCAGCAATGCCGCACCTGCCACATTTTTTTCAGTGGCTTCAGGTAAATTATACGCATCAATATGTTTAATGCGAATGCCGGGCTGGCTGCTCCATGTCATTTCCATTTCATCCTGCGGACTGTTAATGGCCAGTCCCAAAATATCAAAACCACAAACCAGGTTGGCAATGGTGGCAGGAGCAAATATTTTAACTGTTTTGTTCATTGTATTAATTTCTTTTTTGAACCGGTCATTCAATCCTTATTCTTCTTTTGTTGCGTCGCACACTTGTACGGTATCGCTTTGTTCAGCTTTAATGATGTTTTACACCTATACTATTGCCCCAATGGGCTGACCTACGCTGTTGCCCTGATGATATCTGCAAACACACCACTTGCTGTTACTTCGGCACCTGCACCGGCACCCTTCACCACCATCGGCTGCTCGGGATAGCGGTTGGTATAGAACAGCACTATATTATCCTTGCCATACAAATGATAAAAATCGTGTTCGGGATTGATATGCTGTAATCCAACAGCAGCCTTGCCATTTTCGTACGAAGCCACAAATTTCAGTTTACATCCTGCAGCGGCAGCTTTTTCATAAATGGCTTTAAAATGCGCTTCCTCTTTTTCCATCGCTGCATAAAAATCATCCACGCTTCCTGTCATACAGCTTTCGGGCATAAAGGAATTGTTGGTGATATCATCCATTTCTATTTGCTGACCACTCTCCCTTGCCAGTATCATTATTTTGCGCATCACATCCTTGCCACTCAGGTCGAGCCTTGGATCGGGTTCGGTATAACCTTCATCCTGCGCCTGTTTTACCACCGAAGCAAAAGAACGTTTACCATCATAATTATTAAAAACAAAATTGAGTGTGCCACTCAGCACTGCCTGCATTTTATTGATCTTATCACCGCTGCTCACCAGGTCGTTCAATGTTCCAATAACAGGAAGGCCGGCACCCACATTGGTTTCAAACAAAAATTTTGCATTGTATTCCCTTGCACTTGATTTGAGCTGGTTGTAATAACTGTAAGCCGATGAACAGGCCACTTTGTTACAGGCCACCACGGCAATACTTTTTTGCAGCAGCTTGTTATAGCAGGTGGCCACCACATCGCTGGCAGTAACATCTACAAAAATGGACTTGCGCAGGTTCTTTTCAATGATGGTGCTGATGTATGCATCGAGGTTGCCTGCAGGTGCAGCATCCAGTAAATTTTTCCAGCTGGATAAATCGATGCCTTCATCATTCAGCAAAGCTTTTTTGCTGTTGGCCAGTCCCACCACTTTTACATTCAACCGCAATCGCTGTTTCAAAAATTCATTTTGCTGCTGCAGCTGTGCCAGTAATTTGCTGCCCACGTTTCCTGCGCCGGCAATAAATAAATGCACCTGCTTGTAGGTAGTTTCAAAAAATGCTTCGTGCAATACATTCACTGCCTTGCTTACATCACCCACGGCAATTACCGCGGAGATATTTCTTTCAGATGAACCCTGTGCAATGGCACGGATATTCACACCATTTCTTCCCAGTGCACCAAACATTTTGCCGGCGATACCAGTATGGCTTTTCATATTGTCGCCCACCACGGCAATAATGGCCAGGTCATTTTCCACTATCAGCGGTTCTACTTTTTTGGTTTCTATCTCCCATGCAAAGGCTGCGTCCACCGCCTGTTTTGCCCTTGTGGCATTGGCTGCATCCACCGCCACACAAATAGAATGTTCCGATGAACTCTGTGTAATTAAGATCACATTGATCTTATGACCGGCCAGCGCTTCAAACAAACGCCTGCTGAAACCGGGTATACCCACCATTCCGCTGCCTTCGAGGCTGAGCAATGAAATTTTATTGATACTGGAAATACCACGCACCGGGCTGCCGTTGGCAGTGGATTCATTTTGTATAACAGTACCGGCATCTGCAGGTGCAAAAGTATTTTTGATCCACACAGGAATATTCTTGCTCATCACCGGCTGAATGGTGGGCGGGTAAATTACCTTGGCACCAAAATGAGAGAGCTCCATCGCTTCCTGGTAAGAAATGGAAGGAATGAGTTTGTAATTGGAAACGATACGTGGATCGGCAGTCATCATACCACTTACATCGGTCCATATTTCAAGGGTGCCGGCATTCACTGCAGCTGCAATAATAGCTGCGGTATAATCGCTGCCACCGCGGCCCAGTGTGGAAGTGGTGCCGTTTGCATCTGCGGCAATAAAACCCGGCAGTAAGAACAAAGCAGCATTGTGGTTGCTGAAATAATTGCTGATATGATGATTGGTGGCAGCAAAGTCAACAGCGGCTGCACCAAAATTACTGTCGGTCACAATCAGCTCCCGGCTGTCTTTCCATTCCGCTTCCAGTACATCGCTTTTAAATTTGGCGGCAATGATTTGCGAAGAGAGCAGTTCGCCATAACTTACGATCTTGTCTTTTGTACGGGCAGATAATTCACCCAGTAAAAAAATACCGTTGCAGATATCTTCTATCTCGTTGCATAATTTTTTTACCAGGCTCAGCACACTGCTTTGCTGCGTTACAGGTATCAGTTCCTTTACAGTAAGCAAATGCCGTTGCTCCAGTTCCTGTAAACTGCTTTTATAATTTTCTGAACCGTTTGCTGCCTGTTGTGCACATTGTAACAGCAGGTCGGTAATGCCTCCCAGTGCCGATACCACCACCACAGTTTTACCTGCTGACAGTTTTTGTTTTACAATAGCGGTTACTTTATTGATATTTTCTGCGGAGGCTACTGAACTGCCGCCAAATTTTAGAACCTGCATGGAATAATTTTAATAATGGATGAAATAATTTTCTGAAATTGCCAGGCCAACGGGCCCCAAAAGGTAATATGGAGATGTACAACCCTAACGGGTTGTGGTGGTAGTGGTAATGGTGGTACCAAAGCTGGTTGCCATTAAAGCGCCGGTGATATGGTAATAATGCTGTTGCATGTAAACAGGTTTCAAAGATACAAAATAAGATTGGAAAGTATCAAAAAAAATTTCATCTTTGTTAACCGATTGCTGCAGTTTTTATAAATTTCTTGAAAAATATAACATTTATACATGAGTCATCACAGTTCACGGGGTTTGCAGCAGTTCAATACCAATGTAGGTATCAAATTCCAGCTGTATAACAGTCTTTTTTCTTCCCTTCCCTTTCACCGGATTGAAAAAACGGGCATTTTACTGTCGGTTTTATTAAGTGAATGTGAAGACGGGTACAAACGCAAAAAAAGCCCGGTAGAGATCATCGATAATTTTTTCAGCAAGCATACTTCTTTTAAGCAGGAGCAGGAGCAGCTGGACAAACTCTTCCGCATCATACAATACGTAGAGCGGCAGGTGGTATTATTTGATGCACTGGAAGATGCCGCTTTCACCGATGTAAGGGATATGAGCGGCGCGGGTACATTAAGACAGCTGGAACTGGAAGTAACACAGCAGAAAAAACAAAAAGAGCTGGAGAAAAAGCTGCAGGATTTTTCAGTGCAACTGGTACTCACGGCACACCCTACCCAGTTTTATCCCGGCACCGTGCTGGGCATCATCAACGACCTGGCAAAGGCGCTGGCTGAGAATGATGCATCCAAGATCAACATGTACCTGATGCAGCTGGGCAAAACACCTTTTTTACAAAAGCAGCGACCCACGCCTTACGATGAGGCGGTGAGCCTGATATGGTATCTCGAGAATGTGTTCTACCCCGCAGCAGGCAGGATCGCCAGTTTTTTAAAGAACCAGTTTGGCGATGCGGTGCCCGCTGATAAAGGTATTATCAATATGGGCTTTTGGCCGGGGGGCGACAGGGATGGGAATCCTTTTGTAACGGCAGACATCACGCTAAAAGTGGCCAATGCATTACGCGGCAGCATCATTAAATGTTATTACCTCGAAATAAGAAGAATCAAACGCAGGCTTACATTCAAGGGCATTGATGTTATTTTAAACGGGCTTGAAAAAGAACTGTACGATAATATCTTCATTCCCGGCAACCGCACAGCACTTACAAAGCAATATATACTCGACGAACTGGAAAAGATAAAAGCCATTATCGTGTACCAGCACAACGGTCTTTTCCTGCACCTGGTAACAAACCTGATCAATAAAGTGCAATTGTTCGGGTTGCATTTTGCATCACTGGATGTTCGGCAGGAAAGCAGTGTGCACAACACCGTGCTGGAAGCCATTTATGGTGATGCATACAGCGGCCTCAGCACAGAAGAAAAAATAAAATTCCTCACTGCTGCACCTCCGGTGGATACGGCAAAGGATTATGGCAATGCGCTGGTGAACGATACCGTGGTAAACATCAATGGCATCCGGCAAATACAGGATATCAATGGTGAAGCCGGTTGTAACCGTTATATCATCAGCCAGTGCAATACAGCGCTGAATGTACTGGAAGTGTACGGGCTGTTTCTTGCCAGCGGCTGGCAAAAAAGTTCACTCTCCGTTGATATTGTTCCATTGTTTGAAACCATTGATGACCTGCAGCATGCATCGGGCATTATGGAAACACTGTATACCAACGAGGCTTACCGCAAGCACCTGAAGCAGCGTCATAACAAACAAACCATCATGCTGGGTTTCAGCGACGGAACAAAAGATGGTGGTTACCTCATGGCCAACTTCAGTATTTACAAAGCGAAGGAAGCGCTTACCAAAATTTCAAAACAGTATGATATTGATGTGGTGTTCTTTGATGGCCGAGGCGGCCCGCCTGCAAGGGGCGGTGGTAAAACACACCAGTTTTACGCCAGTATGGGCAAAAACATCAGCAATAAAGAAATACAGCTTACCATACAGGGACAAACCGTAAGTTCCAATTTCGGCACTACCGATTCGGCGCAGTATAATATGGAGCAGCTGATACATGCCGGTATCAGCAACGACCTGTTCAGCAGCAAGCATATCACCTTGCAGCAGGAAGAAGAAGATTTGTTGCTGAAACTGTCACAGGACAGTTATGATGCTTACGTGGAATTAAAAAATCATCCCGACTTTTTAGTGTACCTGTCCAGCATCAGCCCGCTTAAATTTTACAGCGATACCAATATTGCCAGCCGGCCCAGCAAGCGGAATGTGGGCACCAAGCTTTCGCTAAAAGATCTCCGCGCCATTCCTTACGTGGGTGCATGGGCGCAACTGAAACAGAATGTAACGGGGTATTATGGTGTGGGCAAGGCGCTGGAAGCGCTGGATAAAGCCGGTAAATTTTCACAGGCAAAAGAATTGTACAACAACTCGCTTTATTTTAAAACACTGATGGATAACTGCGAGATGGCCATGAAAAAATGCTATTTCCCGCTTACGGCCTACCTGAGCAATGACCCAAGGTTTGGCGACCTGTGGAATAATATTTATGAGGAGTATGAGCTTACAAAAAAATATGTACTGCAGTTGAGCGGCCGTACCGAACTGATGGATGATTATCCTGTTGACAGCCTCTCCATTGCCATGCGTGAAAAAATTGTGCTGCCATTGCTTACCATTCAGCAATACGCCATTAATAAAATACGCCTGATGGATGAACAGCAGCAGGATAACCCTGTAAAAGAAACGTACCAGAAGCTCATCATCCGTTCTTCATTTGGCATCATTAACGCAGGAAGAAACTCTGCTTAAAAAACAACAGATATTTATAAAAAAGAATGTCCCGCTATAAAAATAGCGGGACTTTTTTAACGATTGCTTGCTATATCAAAAAGAGTTTATCAGAATTTATATACTGCAGCCACCAGTGCTGTTGCAGTTGATTTGGTGGGTGAGCCGTCTTTTTTCAGGTAATAATCGCTTTGTGCACTTTCAAAACGCAGCTCGGGAATAATAGTGAGCGGGCCCACTTTATAGTCGAGTGAAAGCGTGTTGGCGAAAATGCTTTTTGTACCATAGTAAATGGTTTTGCTGTCGCTGATGATCTCACTCCTTAAAGTAAGACCCACTTTAGCTGATGGATCAAAGTTCAGGTACAATGCATTGCCAATCCAGCTGCCATTGGCAACAGCACTGCCGGTAACCTGTGTACGTGATTGTACCGTACCGTTATAACCAATATTGAATTTGCTGCTGATGGTCCCCAACACCACCGCATCAAACTGGTTGAGTGATTTTAAACCACTGGGATTGCTGCCGGTTTTTGAACCGCCAAAACCTGAATAGTTCAAATAGAATTTGAGTTTACCATTTTTTGTACCACCACTGAATTGTGCGATAAAGTTTTTAACACCAGTGGTTGAAGTTGACTGGTCGGTATAATTTGTTAAGCCCACCATAAAGGCAACAGGCCCTGCGGTGATATCGGCTTTAACACCGGTATGAAAGAAAGGTCCGTTGGTGAACATGTAACTCATGCTGTAGTTCCTGTTGAGTGGCGCATCCAGCAATTCATAACCCACATGGGTGGCAAATTTACCGGCAGTGAATTTTACTTTGGAAGAAACCGCGTACGTAACAAAAGCCTGTTTAATGGCAGCCATTGTGAGGAAACCATTTTTATCAGAACCGCTGCCAGGGTTATCATTACCATCGTTGTAAGAGAATTCTTCTGCCCTGCGGCCAAAGCCCAGGTCAACGGTGGCGCCTACCTTGCCGGATAATGCGGTGGCGTCGGCACGGAGTGAGGCCATACCCAGTTCGAAAGAGCTTTGGGAATTGGTGAAGCTTGTATAGTTATTTTGTTTACCAGAAAAGTTGTAACGGTAATATCCATCGACAGAGCCGGAAACAGAAAGTGTTTTGGTGGAGTCCTGGGCGGATACGGCAAAAATTGACAAAGAGGCAGCTGCTGCTAAAGATAATTTTCTTAACATTGTAATTAGATTTTAATTATTAAATAGAGGTACAACCCATGAACTTTGTCCAGAAGCTCATATCAGAGGTTGTACCTTTTTATATAAATCCGGTCTTAATCTTCTACGATCTGTTCTTTTATTTCACCACTGGTATGCACCAGTAATGTACCCTGTGTATATTTTTCAGCATGCTGAGATTCATCAAGACCCAGTAATTCATCTTCCTGGCTAACACGGATAGGTAATAGGAAGTTGATGAATTTAAAAATGAGGAATGATACCGTAAAGCTGTAAGCCACCACAATGGCCAGTGCTTTTACCTGTGTGAAGAAGAATGCTGCACCGCCGTAAAACAAACCATCGTTACCGGCGCTGTTAACACTCTTTGTTGCAAATACACCGGTAAGCAGCATACCCACCATACCGCCTAAACCGTGGCAGGGAAATACGTCCAGCGTATCATCTAATTTAGATTTAGATTTATAGTAAACAGCAACATTAGAAATAATGGCTGCAACAAAACCGATGAATATACTTTGCGGAATGGCTACAAAACCGGCAGCAGGGGTAATGGCAACAAGACCAACCACCGCACCGATACAAAAACCAAGTACCGAAGGTTTTTTACCTTTCAAAACATCAAAGAACATCCAGCTTAAACCAGCAGCAGCAGCAGCAGTATTGGTAGTTGCAAATGCAGATACAGATAACATGTTTGCACCCAAAGCTGAACCTGCATTAAAACCAAACCATCCGAACCACAGTAAGCCGGTACCAATTAATACATAAGGAATATTAGCTGGTGGAATTTCACGCTGTTCCATATGCACCTGCCTTCTTTTTAAAACCAGCGCTCCGGCCAGTGCTGCACAACCTGCAGAGATATGTACCACGGTACCGCCGGCAAAGTCGAGCACACCCCACTTAAATAAAAATCCTTCAGGATTCCATGTCCAGTGTGCCAGTGGTGCATATACCAAAAGACTGAACAATACTATAAAGAGAATGTAAGCAGTAAATTTAATACGCTCGGCCACGGCACCTACCACCAGGCCCGGTGTAATTACGGCAAACATTAACTGGAATAATGCAAATAACAAAAGCGGAATGGTTAAAGGACTTGTTGAACCCGGTAAAATGGGCGCACCTGAAGCCACACCTTTAAAGAAAAGATGCGTCATCGGGTTACCGATAAAACCACCGATTGTTGGGCCGAAACAAAGGCTGTAACCAACCACCACCCAAAGCACACTCACAATACCGGCAGCCACCACACTTTTGATCATGGTGCTGATCACATTTTTACGGTGCACCATACCACCATAGAAGAATGCCAGGCCCGGCGTCATTAAAAATACAAGGGCTGTTGCCACAATGATCCAGGCAACATCAGCACCACTGTACTTGCCATCATCAAAATTGGCGAGAGACGGAATAAAGATGGCTGCAACAGCCACAACCGCCAGGATTAAAAACGGAGCTAGATTTCTTACGCTAAAACTTTTCATGTTGTGCTTTTTTGTATTGTGAAAAATAATATCTGTATTACTTCATAACAAACATAGCTCAAAAAGCAAAAAAAAGGCTTTTTTAACGATATTATTTTTATAAAAATAGAAAAAATCGAACGCAAACGTTATCGCTGATCATTTTTTATTGAATTTTTTAAAAAATACAACACATTGTTATTTTTATAATTTATTATTTAGCTAATAAAAAAGCCTCCCGCAATGCGGGAGGCGCTTCAAATTTGCAAAAACTTATAATGCAGCGTATTGTAAAGAACTGTCTTTTGCTTCCAGCACCGAAGAACCCATCAGGAAAATATCCACCTTACGGGCACACTCCCGGCCTTCGCTGATGGCCCAAACCACCAGGCTCTGCCCGCGGCGCATATCGCCTGCGGTAAATATTTTGGGAATGTTTGTTTGATAATCTTTTTCAGTGGCTTTTACATTTCCCCTTTCATCCAGTTCCACTTCCAGCTGGCTGATCATGCCTTCGTGCTGCGGGTGCACAAAACCCATGGCCAGCAATGCCAGTTCGCAGGGTATTTCACGTTCACTGCCAGGTTTTTCCACAAAACTGGCCGGGCGGCCTTCTTCAGTGATCTTCCATTCCAGGTCAACAATCTTCAATGCTTTTAAATTACCATTTCCATCACCAATGAATTCTTTGGTGGCAATAGCCCATTGCCTGTCGGCACCTTCTTCATGCGATGAAGATGTTTTCAGCGTCATGGGATAGGTGGGCCATGGCATGAAGGGCGTTCTGCCTTCAGGCGGCTTGGGTAATAATTCAAACTGGGTAACAGTTTTTGCTTTATGACGGTTGCTGGTGCCCACACAGTCACTGCCCGTATCGCCACCACCAATCACCACCACATTTTTTCCTGTGGCAAAAATATCTGCAGCACCCACTTCCCTTCCGGCAACCCTTTTATTCTGCTGCTTTAAAAAATCCATTGCAAAATGAACACCGTTCAGTTCCCTTCCGGGTATCTTCAGGTCACGCGGAATGGTAGAACCGCCCGCCAGTACAATCACATTGAATTCACGCAGCAGTTCATTGATGCTTACATCGGCACCCACATTGGCATTGCAGCGAAACACCACACCTTCTTCTTCCATTATTTTTACACGGCGGTCTATCACCCATTTTTCCAGTTTGAAATCGGGAATGCCATAGCGGAGCAATCCGCCGGGAGCATCATCACGTTCAAATACCATTACATGGTGCCCTGCATAATTCAACTGCGCGGCTGCGGCCAAACCCGCAGGTCCGCTGCCCACCACCGCTACTTTTTTACCGGTGCGAACAATTGATTTTTTAGGTTGTACAAATCCTTTGTCAAAAGCAATTTCAATAATGTGTTTTTCCACTTCTTCAATGGTAACTGCAGGCTGGTTAATACCCAGCACGCAGGCGCTTTCGCAGGGCGCCGGGCAAATCCTGCCTGTAAACTCTGGGAAATTATTGGTAGAGCTGAGAATTTCATATGCTTCTTTCCACTCCTTGCGGTACACCGCATCATTGAATTCGGGTATTACATTACCCAGCGGGCAGCCACTGTGGCAAAAGGGCACACCGCAGTTCATACAGCGGCCGCTTTGCTGGTTCAGCTGTTCATCGCTGAAACGGTTTACAAATTCATTGTAATCCTGTAAACGTTCTTCCACTTTTCTTTTTGATGGAAGCTGCCTGGCAGATTCTAAAAAACCGGTTGGTTTTCCCATTTTATTTTTTAGTTTTTTTGATCAACATTTTAGTTTCGGTTTGTTGGTCAGCGACCAACAAAGGCATTCGGTTTGCTGGTCAGCGGCCAACAAAGGCATTACGCTTTTTGTTTAACGCCTCCGGCTTTTTGCAACAATGCTTTTTTATAATCCTGCGGAAATACTTTTACAAAATTTTTCAGCTGGTTTTCAAAATCGCCCAGTACAAATTTTGCAACCGTGCTGCCGGTATTGTCAAAATGCTTTTGGATCATTTGCTTCAGCAATACCGCATCATCATTATCCACAGGATCCAGGTCAACCATTTCCCTGTTGCAGTTACCGGCAAATTTTGCATTCACATCATATATGTATGCGATACCACCACTCATACCTGCAGCAAAGTTCCTTCCGGTATCACCCAGTATCACAACAGTTCCGCCGGTCATGTATTCGCAGCCGTGGTCTCCCACACCTTCCACCACCACACGGGCACCGCTGTTACGCACACCAAAACGTTCGCCTGCTTTACCACGGATAAAAGCCTCACCATCCGTTGCTCCATAGAATGCCACGTTACCAATGATGCTGTTCTCTTCCGGTACAAATGCTGCAGCGCTGTCGGGATACACAATCAGTCTTGCACCACTCAAACCTTTACCAAAATAATCATTCGCATCGCCTTCCAGTTCTAGTGTGATACCTTTTGTATTGAATGCACCAAAACTTTGTCCTGCTGTTCCTTTGAGTTTAAAGTGAATGGTATCTTCAGGCAATCCATCAGCCTTGTACAGTTTGGTGATTTCATTCGACAAAATTGTTCCGGCTGTACGGTCGGTATTTTTAATATCGAATGAAGCCGTTACTTTTTGTTTGCTTTCTATCGCAGGTTTTGCTGCCTGTAAAAATTTCCAGTCCAGCACTTCTGCCAGCCCGTGATCCTGTTCTTCCAGGTTATACAAACCGGTATAAGCAGATAATGGTTCTTTATACAACACCTGTGACAGATCGAGGTTGCTGTATTTCCAGTGTTTAATATCCTGCTTTTGTTCCAGGCATTCTGCCTGGCCAATCATTTCATTCACGGTTCTGAAACCAAGCTCGGCCATGATCTCACGCAGTTCTTCGGTAATGAACTTAAAGAAGTTCACCACGTGGTCGGCATTACCGCTAAATCGTTTTCTTAATTCAGGATCCTGTGTGGCCACACCAACAGGACAAGTATTCAAATGACATTTGCGCATCATGATACATCCTTCCACCACCAATGCAGCAGTGGCAACGCCCCATTCTTCTGCACCCAGTAATGCGGCAATGGCAATATCCCTTCCGGTCTTCATCTGTCCGTCGGCCTGCAGCACTATACGGCTGCGGAGTTTGTTACGCACCAGTGTTTGATGCGCTTCGGCCAAACCTAATTCCCATGGTAAACCGGCATGTTTGATAGAACTGATGGGAGACGCACCGGTACCGCCATCAAAACCGGAAATCAAAATAACATCCGCTTTTGCTTTGGCAACACCCGCAGCAATGGTACCCACCCCCGCTTTACTTACCAGCTTTACATTGATCCTTGCGGCACGGTTGGAATTTTTTAAATCGAAGATCAGCTGTGCCAAATCTTCAATAGAATAAATATCATGGTGCGGCGGCGGAGAGATCAGTCCCACACCCGGTGTGCTATGTCTTGTTTTACCAATCCACTCATCCACTTTATGACCAGGCAGCTGGCCACCTTCGCCGGGTTTTGCACCCTGTGCCATTTTGATCTGCAGTTCATCTGCCTCGGTCAAATACAAACTGGTAACGCCAAAGCGTGCACTGGCCACCTGTTTGATGGCGCTGCGCATACTGTCTCCGTTCTCCAGCGGTGTATACCTTCTTTCATCTTCACCACCTTCGCCGGTATTGCTTTTACCGCCCAAACGGTTCATTGCAATGGCTAGCGTGGTATGTGCTTCCCAGCTGATGGAACCAAAACTCATGGCACCGGTGGCAAAGCGTTTGTAAATATTGGCAGCCGGTTCCACTTCGTCAATTGAAATGGAAGGACGGTTCTTTTTAAAATTAAACAAACTGCGCAGTGTAGCCGCTTTCTCACTTTGGTCATTCACGTGCTTTGAATACTTTTTAAAAGTATTGTAGTCGTTCATCTTTGTTGAATACTGCAGCAGGTGAATGGTGGTGGGATTGAATAAATGGAATTCGCCTTTGCGTTTCCACTGGTAAATACCGCCAACAGGCAGCCGGTCAACCGGGATATTTTTCCTGCTGAAGGCCAGCTGGTGTTTGGTAAGTGCTTCGGTGGCGATATTATCCAGGCTCATCCCTTCTATGCGGCTCACCGCACCTGTAAAGTATTTATCCACCACCGCTTTGTTGATGCCGAGTATTTCAAAGATCTGCGCACCCTGGTAAGACTGCAGCGTGGAGATACCCATTTTGGAAAACACTTTCAGCAAACCATCACATACGGCCTTGATATAATTGTAACGCAGCTTATCCCAGTCCAGTTCGGTTTGCAGGTTACCGCTTACTTTCATGTTACGGATAGAAGCCAGTGCCAGGTATGGGTTGATGGCAGTGGCACCAAAGCCTATCAAACAGGCAAAATGATGTACTTCCCACACATCGCCTGCTTCCACCACAATACCCACCTGGCCGCGTAAGCCTTTGCGGATAAGATGATGGTGCACTGCGGCTGTTGCTAACAGTGAGGGAATAGGCGCATGTTCAGAGTCCACCGCACGGTCGCACAAGATCAATACTTCAAAACCATCATGCACGGCGTCTTCGGCATAACGGCACAAACGGTCCAGGCCTCTTTGCAGCGAACCGGGCTTACCATCTGCACGGAAGTAAGTCTGCAGTGTTTTTGCCTGGAAGATACCGGTATCGATACTTCTCAATTTTTCAAGTTCGGTGCTGGTTAATACCGGTTGCTTCAGCGCAACCGTATGGCAATGCTCCGGATCTTCATCCAGCAGGTTGCCGTTATTACCAACAAATGATGCAAGGCTCATCACCAGCCGTTCCCTGATAGGATCAATGGGCGGATTGGTAACCTGCGCAAACAATTGTTTGAAATAAGATGATAAATGCTGCGGCTGATCACTCAGTACAGCCAGCGGCGCATCTGTACCCATGGAACCGATGGGTTCTTTACCATCCAGCGCCATAGGTTTTAAAATAGTCTCAATATCTTCTGTAGAATAACCAAATGCTTTCTGGTATTTTAAAACAGATGTATCAGACAAATGTGTAAATGCCACTCTTGGTTCATCAATTTCTTCAAGGCGTATCTTGTATTTGTTCAGCCATTCGCCATAAGGTTTTTGTCCGCAGATGGTTTGTTTCAGCTCATCATCACTGATGATCCTTCCCTGTTCCATATCCACCACGAACATTTTTCCCGGTTGCAGGCGGCCTTTTTCCTTAACCAGTTTCTGGTCAATGGGCAGGGCACCTGTTTCGCTGGCCATGATCACACGGTCGTCGGTGGTAACACAATATCTTGAAGGGCGCAGACCGTTACGGTCTAATGTGGCGCCAATAATTTTTCCGTCGGTAAATGAAATGGAAGCTGGTCCGTCCCATGGTTCCATGATAGATGCATGGTATTCGTAAAATGCTTTTTTAACGGGATCCATCGCTTCATTTTCATCCCAGGCTTCCGGTATCAGCATCATCATTACATGTGGCAGGCTGCGGCCCGTCATGGCCAGCAGTTCAATCATGTTATCGAGGCAGGCAGAATCTGATTGGCCGTCTGACACCACCGGCAGCAGCATTTCCATTTCTTCTTTTGTAAAGAAGGAAGATTCAAATCCATGCTCTGCGGCTTTCAGCCAGTTAAGGTTGCCCTGCAGCGTGTTGATCTCACCGTTATGTGCAATAAAGCGGAATGGCTGCGCCAGTTTCCACGATGGAAAAGTATTGGTGGCAAAGCGGCTGTGCACCAGGCCAAATGCGCTCACCACACGCTTGTTATTTAAATCGGTAAAATACCCACGCACCTGTAAACTGGTGAGCTGTCCTTTATATACAATTGTTTGGTAAGAGAGCGACGCAATGTAAAAACCAATCGCATCCTGCTTTACAGTGCTGCGGATGGTATGTGATGCATAATTGCGCAGTACATACAATTTGCGTTCAAACTCTTCGGGTGTTTTTACATGATCAGGGCAGGCAATAAACACCTGTTCCATTTCGGGCTCCACGCTCAATGCAGTGGCACCAATGTTTTCGGGGTTCACCGGCACTTTACGGTAAGCCAGTATTTCCATGCCCATTTTTTCTGCCGCCCTGTTAAACACGGCACGGCATTCCTCCCGCAAACGTATTTCCCTGGGAAAGAAGATCACCCCCACCCCGTATTTTCCAAAAGGCGGCAGGTGCACACCCAGTTTAATACATTCGTCAAAGAAAAACTCGTGCGGCATCTGTATCATGATGCCGGCACCATCGCCTGAATTATTCTCGCAACCGCAGGCACCACGATGTTCCATATTCTCCAGCACGGTCAGCGCATCAGAAATATGCTGGTGACTTTTATTGCCCTTGATATTGGCTACAAAACCAATACCACAGGCATCGTGCTCGTAAGAAGGATGGTACAACCCCTCATACTTCTCTTCGTTTTGCTGAATACCACTTTTGTTTACAAGTGTGTTCATTTCTGCTTTTTTTAGTTTGTTTAATTGCTTTTTGCCGGTGGCTGCCGCTTCCGCGTTCAGCCCTTTTCATATTCAGCAGCATGCATCGTAACCGTTCCTGCGTTTATTATTACCCGTCACTTGCAGGATGAACATGCATGCCGGGTTTGTTTGTATGATGATCGTTATCGTTTTCAGCAGAACGGATTGCAATTACAGCAGCGGGCCTGCTTATGCAGGCTCCAGCTGTTTTACTTTTTTCTTTGTTTCATTTACTGCAGAGGTGATGGCTTTCATCTCCGTCATGGCCTCACGCAATACCGTACCTACTTTTTCCACGGGGTGGTTGCGCAGTATTTTGTTTACTTCAATCAGCGAACGGTTATCAACGCCATTGTCTTTTCCTGCGTTGAAATTTGTGCCGATCACATCCTTATCAACCGTACTCATAAATTCTTTCAGCAACGGTTTTGCAGCATGATCAAATAAATAACAGCCGTATTCTGCCGTATCGGAGATCACGCGGTTCATTTCGAATAATTTTTTACGGGCAATGGTATTTGCAATCAGCGGTGTTTCGTGCAGCGATTCGTAGTAAGCGCTTTCTGCTTTAATGCCAGCTTCCACCATTGTTTCAAAAGCCAGTTCCACACCGGCACGAACAAAGGCCACCATCAGTAAACCATTGTCAAAATATTCCTGTTCGCTGATGGTAACATCGGCAGGCGCTGTTTTTTCAAACGCTGTTTCGCCGGTGGCTTTGCGCCAGGTGAGCAGGTTTTTATCATCATTGGCCCAGTCTTCCATCATTGTTTTGCTGAAATGACCGCTCATGATATCATCCTGGTGTTTCTGGAACAGCGGGCGCATGATATTTTTCAGTTCAGTCGATAATTCATATGCTTTCAGTTTTGCAGGATTGCTCAGGCGGTCCATCATGGCGGTAACACCACCATGCTTCAGCGCTTCGGTGATCACTTCCCATCCGTACTGGATGAATTTAGCCGCATAACCGGCATCCACGCCTTTCTCCACCATTTTGTCAAAACATAAAATAGAACCTGTTTGGAGCACACCGCATAAAATGGTTTGTTCACCCATCAGGTCACTTTTTACTTCGGCCACAAATGAAGAACGCAGCACACCCGCACGGTGACCGCCGGTGGCAGCAGCATAAGCTTTTGCCTGTGCCAGGCCCTTTCCTTCCGGATCGTTTTCAGGATGCACCGCAATCAGCGTGGGCACACCAAAACCTCTTTTATATTCTTCCCGCACTTCGGTGCCGGGGCATTTTGGCGCCACCATGATCACCGTAATGTCTTTGCGTATTTGCGTACCTTCTTCCACGATATTAAATCCATGCGAATAAGAAAGCGTTGAATATTTTTTCATCAACGGCATAATGGCTTTAATCACCGAAGTATGCTGCTTGTCGGGTGTTAAGTTCAATACTAAATCAGCATTAGGAATCAGTTCTTCATAAGTGCCCACGGTAAAACCGTTTTCAGTGGCATTTTTCCACGAAGCTCTTTTTTCTGCAATCGCTTCTGCACGCAGTGCGTAAGCAATATCCAACCCTGAATCACGCATATTCAAACCCTGGTTCAAACCCTGTGCACCGCAACCCACGATGACGATCTTTTTTCCTTTCAGCACGTTTACGCCATCAGCAAATTCGCTGCGGTTCATAAATTCACATACACCTAATTGATTCAGTTGCTCCCTGAGCGGTAAAGAATTGAAATAGTTTGCCATTGTTTTTTGTTTTTTAGCTAAGAGATTAAAAGAAAAAAGAGATCAGTTAATTTTCACTCTTACGTTCAGCTCCAGCTTTGTTCTTTTTTAATTACTGTTTTATTTTTTTATTACCGGCAACATCAACGTTGTTCAGCATCGTTGTGTCACTCACTTGTACTTTTTTACTCCTGTCAGCAGATTATTGACGACCGACCACTGTCAATTGTCATCTCTCATCTCCCTCTGACCACTCACTACTCACTACTGACAACTCACCACTCACATACTAAACACTTCCTCATTCCTGTCGAGGTACTCATTTTCCAGCGCGTCCTCACCTGGTTCCCTGTATTCAAACTCCTTGAGTTTTTTATGGAAGCCATCGCTGTTTTTAATAATGGCCACCCTTGCGCTGCGTACAAATTCAATCAGACCGTAGGGTTCCAGCACCTGTATCAGGTTATCGGTTTCTTCCCTGTGACCCGCCACTTCAAAAACCGTATAATCGCTGCGGATGGCCACGGCTTTTGCACCGTACTGGCTCAGCAAGCGTTCCACTTTCACGTGTTCGGCAATTACATCTGTAGGCACTTTGTACATGGCCAGTTCCTGCCAAACAATTTCTTCGTTGGTATTGTAATAGGCTTTTAATACTTCCACTTGCTTTTCAATCTGGCGGCATAGTTTGCGCACCACATCTTCAGTTTCGTTGATCACAATGGTAAAGCGGTGCACACTGTCCACCTCGGTGGGTGATGTGTTCAAACTCTCCACGTTGATCTTTCTTCTTGAAAATATAATGGCGATACGGGTAAGCAAGCCTACCTGGTTCTCGGTATAAACGGTTATTGTATATTCCTGCTTTTGCATAATTTTTAATTTAATTTAGTCCGGAAGTCGGTAAGACCGAAGTCCGGAAGTTTAAAATTTGCAGTGATGTCTTTCTATCATTCCGGCTTTCTGTCTTCCGGACTTCCCGACTTTCTGACTTTCAGTCTTCCTGTCTTCCCGTCTTTCTGACTTCCAGCCTTCCAACTTCCCTCTTCCTAAATCTCCTCCTTCGTTAGCACGATCTCAGCCACGCCCCTTCCCTGCGGCACCATCGGGAACACGTTGTTCTCTTTGCCTACCATCACTTCCAGCAAATAACTTCCTTTACTGTTCAGGAATTCACTCACCGCATTCTTCAGGTCTTCCCTTTTGCTGATGCTTTTGCCGGGGATGCTGTAACCTTTGGCCACCTGTACAAAATCGGGGCTTTGTATATCCACGAATGAATAACGCTTTTCATGAAACAGCTGCTGCCACTGGCGCACCATTCCCAAAAAGTTATTGTTGAGAATTAAAATTTTCACATCCGGTTTGTATTGCATGATAGTGCCCAGTTCCTGAATCGTCATCTGGAAACCGCCATCGCCAATAATGGCCACCGTTGTCCTGGAAGGATCGCCATAAGCAGCACCAATGGCCGCAGGCAAACCATAACCCATGGTACCCAGTCCGCCGCTGGTGATATTGCTTTTGCTGTTATTCATTTTTGCATAACGGCAGGCCACCATCTGGTGCTGTCCCACATCGGTAACAATAATGGCATTACCTTCGGTTTGCGCATTCAGTTCTTTGATCACTTCACCCATGGTCATTACTTCACCTGTTGGGTTCATTTCAGGATCAATACAGGATGCTTTTTCTTTCGCCATGCAGTCATTGAACCTTTGCAGCCATGCAGGATAAGTTTTTGGGCTAAGCAGTTCCGTTAGCATGGGCAATGTTTCTTTGCAATCGCCCCAAACAGGCACGGTTGTTTTTACATTCTTATCGATCTCCGCGGGGTCAATATCCAGGTGAACGATCTTAGCCTGCTTGGCATATTTGTCCAGCCGGCCGGTAACACGGTCATCAAAACGCATACCCACGGCAATCAGCACATCACATTCGTTGGTGAGTAAATTAGGACCGTAGTTCCCATGCATACCCAGCATGCCCACTCCTAAAGGATGATCTGTTGGAATGGCGCTCATGCCCATGATGGTCCATGCCGCTGGCAAACCACCTTTTTCAATAAATGCTTTGAATTCTTTTTCTGCTTTACCCAGTATCACACCCTGTCCAAAAATCACAAATGGTCTTTCGGCTGCATTAATCAGTTTGGCTGCATCTTCCACGTATTGTTTGCGTACAATGGGTGCCGGTCGGTAGCTGCGGATATGTTCACATTTTTTGTATCCTTCGTAATCGAATTTTTGCAGCTGTGCATTTTTGGTAATGTCAATCAGCACCGGACCGGGTCTTCCGCTGGCGGCAATATAAAATGCCTTGGCCAGCACGGCCGGAATTTCGGTGGCATCCGTAACCTGGTAATTCCATTTGGTTACAGGCGTGGTGATGTTGATCACATCTGTTTCCTGGAACGCATCGGTACCCAGCAAATGCGCAAACACCTGGCCGGTTACACATACCACCGGTGTTGAATCGATCATGGCATCGGCCAAACCTGTTACCAGGTTGGTGGCGCCGGGGCCACTGGTGGCAAACACCACTCCTGTTTTACCGCTTGCACGGGCAAAGCCCTGCGCAGCGTGTATGGCACCCTGTTCGTGACGCACCAGTATGTGCTGCAGTTTATCATTGTAATCGTACAGCGCATCATAAATAGGCATGATGGCACCTCCGGGATAGCCGAATATGGTGGTTACACCTTCCTGTATAAAAGCATCTAAAACAGCTTCGCTGCCGCTGATGTTTTTTACCGCTGCCGGTGCAGTTTTTTGTTTTTTTAATTCTAATGTTTCCATAACATTTTTTTTAATTACTGATTCTTAATTAATAATTATTAATCAATAATCGGTTACAATTCGTCTGTTACACAACCCTCACTGGCGTCTTTCACCAGTCTTGCATATTTGTACAATACGCCACTGGTTACCTTCAATGCGGGCTGCTTCCAGTTTTTACGCCTTTCCGCAATCACTTCGTCAGCAACTTTCAGGTTTATTTTATTGGCTGTGGCATCCAGTTCAATAATGTCATCGTCCTGCACCAGCGCAATCAGCCCGCCTTCAAATGCTTCGGGAGTGATGTGACCGACGACGAACCCGTGAGAACCGCCACTGAACCTTCCGTCGGTGATCAGTGCCACGTCTTTACCAAGCCCGGCACCCATAATGGCCGATGTTGGTTTCAGCATTTCGGGCATACCCGGTGCTCCTTTCGGTCCTTCATATCTTATCACCACCACATCACCTTTTTTAACATGGCCGTTTGCAATACCGGCCACTAAATCTTTTTCTCCATCAAACACACGTGCAGGACCTTCAAAGCGTTCGCCTTCCTTACCACTGATCTTAGCCACGCTTCCTTTTTCAGCCAGGTTGCCATACAGGATTTGCAGGTGACCTGTTGCCTTCAATGGTTTTTCCAGCGGGTAAAAAATATCCTGTGTTTCAAAATTAATGGGCGGGGTATCTTTTAAATTTTCAGCAACGGTTTTGCCGGTTACAGTGATACAATCACCATGCAGCAAACCTTTATCCAGCAGGTAACGCATTACCGCGGGTGTGCCCCCATGGTTGTGCAGTTCCTGCATCAGGTATTTACCGCTGGGTTTAAAATCGGCCAGTACCGGCGTGGTATCACTCACTTTTTGAAAATCATCGATGGTAAGATCCACGTTCACGCTTTTTGCCATGGCAACAAGATGCAGCACCGCGTTGGTGCTTCCGCCCATTACCATTATTACTTTAATGGCATTTTCAAACGCCTTGCGGGTCATGATATCTTTTGGCTTGATATCTTTTTCCAGTAATACTTTTATTGCTTTACCTGCTTGCAGGCATTCTTTCTTTTTTGCTTCGCTGGTGGCGGGGTTGGATGAGGAGTAGGGCAAACTCATGCCCAGTGCTTCAATGGCGCTGGCCATGGTATTGGCCGTGTACATACCGCCACAGGCTCCTGCACCGGGGCAGCTGTGCTTCACCACTTCCTTAAAATCTTCGGGCGTGATGGTGCCTGCCAGCTTTTGACCCAATGCTTCAAAAGCAGAAATAATATTCAGCTCCTGCCCATGGTAATGACCGGGAGCAATAGTGCCGCCGTACACCATAATAGAAGGACGGTTTAAACGGCCCATGGCCATAATGGCGCCGGGCATATTTTTATCGCATCCGGGAATAGCAATTAATCCATCGTAATAAAAACCGCCGCACACACTTTCAATACTGTCGGCAATCAGGTCGCGGCTCACCAACGAATAACGCATGCCATCGGTACCATTGCTGATACCATCGCTGATGCCAATGGTGTTAAATATCAAACCCACCAGTTCATTGGCCCACACACCTTCCTTCACCACTTTGGCCAGGTCGTTCAAATGCATATTGCAGGTGTTACCGTCGTAACCCATGCTGGCAATACCTACCTGCGCTTTTGTTAAATCGTTTTCTGTTAATCCAATACCATACAGCATGGCCTGTGCGGCCGGCTGTGTTTCATCCTGTGTTAATGTTTTAGAATACTTGTTCAGTTCGCTCATTTTCCTTTTTTATTTTATCAACTATATTTCTTTACCGGTGTATTAATATTTGCGTTGGTTGCTGCAAAAAAAATCCCGCCTGTTTCGGAGGCGGGACGCTTAATATGCTGTATTGTTTCAATAAACGTTATCCTCCTCCGTGCAGTGCAGGAATAATAATGACAACCACCACAATGAGTGCGGTGCATTTTAAAATGACATTATTAACACTGTTGTTCAACATGAAGGATGTGTTGTTACACAAATTTACTCCCGCCTGTATTAAAAACCAAAGAACTTTTTGTTGGTGCTGGTTGATAGTTCATGGCTGATGACTCATAGTTCAATTCTTTATTCACCATTCACTACTCACCATTACCCATTCACTATATAATCGTCGACGTCCGTAACTCAATATTCTCCTTCTTCACCGATCCGGGTATCTTCCCGCTTACATATTCTGCCACTAAATCTCCAATGGTGCTGGTGAAATAAAAATTCACCGGGTCAATATCCTTCGTAACAAAATTGTTTTGCAGCGTCCAGTCAACTGCGCTACGCACCAGCGCCGCCTCTTCGTGCATGGCAAAATGATCCAGCATCATGGCGGCAGATAAAATGGAGCCGCATGGGTTGGCAATATCCTTGCCTGCGGCCTGCGGGTAAGAACCATGAATGGGTTCAAACAGCGCAGGACCATTACCCACCGATGCTGAAGGCAGCATGCCCAGTGACCCCGCCAGCACACTGGCTTCATCACTGATGATATCGCCAAACATATTTTCTGTGAGTATCACATCAAACTGTTTGGGATTTACGATGAGCTGCATGGCTGCATTATCAACAAACATATAATCAACACTAACATTGCTGTATTGCGCTGCCGTTTCCTGTACTGTTTTACGCCACAACCTTGATGTATCCAGTACATTGGCCTTGTCAACCAGCGTTAATTTATTCCTTCTTTTTTGTGCGTATTGAAATGCAAGATGGGCAATGCGCTCTATCTCGGCCTTACTGTAATTGCATTCATCGCTTGCATAAGTACCGTCTTCGCTTGTTTGCTTTTTCCCAAAATAAATGCCACCGGTCAGTTCGCGGAAGATGACACAGTCCACGCCTTCCAGCAGTTTTGGTTTCAGTGGCGATAAATGGTGGAGGGTTGTATAAGTTGTTACCGGGCGGATATTGGCAAATAACTGCAGTGCCTTCCTGATGCCCAGTATCCCCTGTTCGGGCCGCACTTTTGCTGCGGGATCGTTATCGTATTTGGGATCGCCCACAGCGCCAAATAAAACGGCATCACTGTCAAGACAAATATCCACAGTTTCGGCAGGCAATGCCATACCGGTTTTGTCAATGGCGGCAGCACCTGCCAGTGCTTCCCTGTATATAAAATGATGGTTGAACTCGGCTGCAATGGCGTTGAGCACTTTTATGGATTGCGCCGTTACTTCGGGGCCAATACCATCTCCATTCAATATTGCGATTTTCTTTTCCATTTGATTTTCTTCCCAGGGTTAGCGGATTATTTTTCGATATAGCAGGCAACCGGTTGTATATGTAACAGGAGTAATATCCCGTGATTCTTTTTTAAAAAGTGGGGGAAGAATCCCCCACACTAAACTAAAACTAAACTAAAACGCATATGAAAATTTACGCCGTAGCCATTGTACTTTGCTGGTAGGCCAGCGCCATTTGCTCCAGGTCTGCATCCTCCACTTCTTTCTTTGTATCTGCCACCTGTAAAAAACGTTCGTACAGCACATCAATATCATTCCTGTCGAACTGGAAATTGAGTTTTTGAAAACGGTAAGCAAGCGCACTGCGGCCACTGCGTGCCGTGAGTACGATCTTTGAACTGTCGGCCCCCACTTCTTCGGGAGCAATGATCTCGTAGGTACTGGTGTCTTTTAAGAAACCATCCTGGTGAATGCCCGATGAGTGAGAGAAGGCATTGGCGCCCACTATCGCCTTGTTGGGCTGCACGGGCATACGCATGGTATCGCTCACTTTACGGCTGATTGGATTTAAAAGCGGGGCTTGAATATCAGTATAGAGATTCAGTTCTTTATGCTGTTTGATCACCATCACCACTTCTTCCAGCGATGTGTTGCCTGCTCTTTCTCCCAAACCGTTAATGGTGCATTCAATCTGCCGTGCACCTGCAATTACACCTGCAATGGAATTGGCAGTTGCCAGCCCCAGGTCGTTATGACAGTGACAGCTTAATATTGCTTTATCAATATTGGGTACATTATTAATAAGGTATGCGATCTTATCGCCGTACTGCTGTGGCAGGCAGTAGCCGGTGGTATCGGGTATGTTTACCACGGTGGCACCAGCCTTGATAACGGCTTCCACCACGCGTGCCAAATATTCATTGTCGGTACGGCCTGCATCTTCTGCATAAAACTCCACGTCATCGGTATAGCGTTTGGCCCATTTAACAGCCTGTATGGCACGCTCTAAAATTTCTTCCCTGGTGGCGTTGAATTTTGATTTGATGTGTGAATCAGAAGTACCAATGCCGGTATGTATGCGGGAGCGTTTGGCATGTTTAATGGCCGCTCCTGCTGCTTCAATATCTTTTTCAACCGCACGGCTTAAGGCACATACGGTGGATTTGGTGATGAGTTTGGCGATTTCTGAAACCGAGTTAAAATCACCCGGGCTGCTGATGGGAAATCCCGCTTCAATAATATCCACTCCCAGTTCTTCCAGTTGCAGGGCCAGCTCAATCTTCTCGCTGGTGACCAGTTTACAACCAGGAACCTGTTCCCCGTCTCTTAATGTAGTGTCGAAAATGTGAATTTTGTGGCCTGGCATAGCTTAGTTTAGTTTTTAATCCGATGTTTAGTTTTTTATAGTATATAACTTAGGCATAAATTTACCATCGCAACGGGGCGTTGTAAAATCAAAAGCATGCATTTTCTACGCTTTACAAATACCCCCGTTTTGGCTAAAACCCTTGCTGGTACTGAATTTTAACAACCCGTAATTACAATGCCTAACCGCACTACAGATGCCCTGTTTCAACTCGTAAAATCGCTTGGAAAGAGCGAAAAGCGGAATTTTAAGCTCTATATCACCCGTAATAAATCATCCGAAGAACTGAAAGTGGTGCAATTGTTTGATGCATTGGACAAAATGGACATATATGATGAACCACTGCTGCTGAAGAAAAACAAGGCTATTAAAAAACAGCAGCTGAGTAACCTGAAAGCCCATTTGTATAAACAAATTTTATCAAGCCTGCGGCTTATTACCGATGAAGGCAATATTGATATACAGCTGCACGAACAGATGGATTATGCCCGCATTTTATATAATAAAGGCCTGTACCTGCAAAGCCTGAAGGTGCTGGATAAATTAAAAGAACTGGCCAAACACCATAACCAGTTTACTTACCTGCAGCAGGCGCTTTTTTTTGAAAAGAATATCGAGGGGCTCCACATCACCCGCAGTTTAAAGAACAGGGCCGAGCATTTGAGCAAGGAAGCCGATGATGTGAACAAACACCTCACCAATGTTTCCAGCCTCAGCAACCTGGCCCTGCAATTGTATGGCTGGTATATTAAAAACGGTTTTGCCAGCGATGATAACGAGGAACGTGCCGTGGCAGCATATTTAAATGACAACCTGCCCGCCAACCCGCAGCAGCTGCATGGTTTTTACGAACGGCTGTACCTGTACCAGGCTTATTGCTGGAAGGCCTTTATACGGCAGGACTTTTTGCAGTATTACCGTTATACACAAAAATGGGTGGACCTGTTTCATGAATCACCACATATGATTGCCATTGAAAGCGGGCACTACATCAAGGGTATGCACAACCCGATGGGATCGCATTTTAACCTGGGCAATTATAAAAAACTGGAAGAGACACTGAAACAGTTTGAAAAATTCTGCAACAGTAAAACCGTACAGCAAAGCCAGAATAATTTAATACAGTGTTTTATTTACCATACCATTTCATCGCTCAATAAACATTTTATCAGCGGTGCATTTACCGATGGTTTAAAACTGGTGCCGGGCATTGAAGAAAAACTGCGGGAATATGAAATTTACCTCGACCGCCACCGTATACTCGTGATCTACTATAAAATTGCATGCATGTATTTTGGGGCCGGTCAGTTTGATAAAGCCATTGATTATCTCAACAAGATCATTAACCAGAAAATGGACCTGCGTAACGACCTGCAGTGCTATGCCCGCCTGCTGCACCTGATTGCGCATTACGAAATAGGCAATTTGAGCCTGCTGGAATACCTTGCCAAATCGGTGTACCGTTTTATGGCCAAAATGCAAAACCTGAGCGTGGTGGAAGAAGAAATGTTCAAGTTCCTGCGCAAATCACTTACACTTACTCCCAATAAATTCAAACCCGAATTTGAAAAACTGCTGCATAAATTAAAACAGCTCGAAAACAAACCGGTTGAAACCAGGGCCTTTATGTACCTGGATGTGATCAGCTGGCTGGAAAGTAAGATCAACAATGTGCCCGTTCAGGATATAATTAAACAAAAATTCACTTTAAAAAAATAATGCGTTCCACTTATGCAACAACTAATACTATCGCTTTTTCTGTTTATTGCATTTACCAGCGCAAAAGCTCAGGATTCAAAAACCGACACTGTAACCATAGACTCAAAAACCTTTACACAGGTGGAAGTGGAAGCCGGTTTCCCCGGAGGTGATGAGGCCTGGAAAAAATTTCTGATAAAGCATTTAAACACTAATGTGCCTGCCAAAAACAATGCACCTGCGGGGCGTTACACTGTGATAGTAAAATTCATTGTGAACAAAACCGGCAGCATTTCGGAAGCAAAGGCAGAAACCAATAATGGCTATGGAATGGAAGAGGAAGTGATCCGTGTAATTGAAAAATCGGGAAAATGGACACCTGCCATGCAAAACGGCAGGACCGTAAATGCCTACCGCAGGCAGCCCATTACATTTGCAACAGAGACCGAAGCATTTGAATTGAAGACGGGCACACCTTATACCTTTTACACAGGTGTTGAAAATGAATTATCGGTTACAGTACCAAAGCTTAAAGCCGGAAACATTGATGTCACCATTTCAAAAGGCACCATTAAACAAGTGGCCGAAGGGAAATACATGGTTAAAGTAACACAGCCGGGCAGGGTGATCATTGAAGTGTTCAATACCAAAAAAGATAAGTCACTTGGAACTGCAAGTTTTGAAGTAGTGGCAAAAAAGTAAACCATTTAATATCTTCTTCTTTTCAGTCACAGTTCAAAACTTTCTTTAAAGAAGGTTAAATACACTTTGTTCCGCTCTTCATATTTTCACCGGGCCCGGCTTACTCCGGCTCCATTCCCGGCATCGGAGAAAAACGATGCGCTGGTTTGGGCTTATTCCCTGCGACAAAATCATTTTTTGTAAGTATCACAGTTTCCTTTTCAGTGGACAGGTATAGCTCTACAAGCGACATTCCTTCATCCATATCCTTTGCTGCAAAACCTATCACCTGCCCTGCTGTAATCTTTTCTGCTTTTTTAACCAGCATAGTTTTAAGATTGGAATATGAAAAATAATTTTGCCCGTTTTTTATTATTAACAATTGCATATCTTCCACAACAACTGAACTTATCACCGTCCCTTCTTTAACAGCAAAAACAGTACTATCATTGGAGTAAAATGAAGTCGCATAACTTGGAAGATCCCCCCAAATGCTATTTTTAGTATCCGCATAATAACCTGTCTTTACCACATCGTTCATCGGTGTCATTAATTTAAGGGAACGCCCTGAGGTGTTTCCATAAGCAAGCGCCTGCTTCAACTCCTTTTCAAAAGCTGCCGCACTGATATCTCCCTCCCAGAATTTTTTATACCCCCGCTTTGCATTTACCACCACCGTTGCAGGTATGGCACCACTCCAACTGCTGTCGATCATCGGGCAAAAATGATCGGCATTGGTCTCGTTAAGCCAGGCAACAGTGGTTTGCCATTTTTTTGTTTTTACAAAATCAGCAATGCGTTTGGGATAATAGGAAGGCAGGTCGAGGCTTACCAATACCAGTTTTACTTTTTGTGTTTTGTATTGATGGGCCAGTTTGATAAAAGCAGGTATTTCGGCCACACAAGGTTTGCAAAAAGTGGCCCAGAAATTAATGACATATGTGGTATCATTTGCCTGGTTCATGCGCCGTACCAGTTCATCTATTTTTAAAGAAGGGATGTTTTGCCCGGTGGCATGCATCACAAAGAAAAGAGCTATAATCAATGCTGTACTTCTCATACCTAAAAATACAGCACAAACCGCACTAAAAACAACAAAGCCCGGAGGGTACCGGGCCTTGTGCTGAAATCAATTGTGCTTGTGATTCAATTTCATTAATAAGTCTTTTCTTTCTCTGGTATCGTTTTCAAAAGACCGGGATTGGTTGTTTTCTTTGTTTGTTTTCTCGGGTGTATGTTGGGTTTTATTAGGGTTGGGACTTTACTGCCCCGGGATTGCCTTGTTGTTATTTGCACTGTAAAGATGCCCCGAAAAACCAGCACACACCGCCGGTTTTCTTTGAAAGGGCCTTATTTTTCGCCGAATGGATGGTTTTGCCCGTTCAGTTAGTGCGGCCATGGCCTTAATATCGCCCCAACAGCCCTTAAACCCTTTTTGCACTTTGCCCATTTCCGGCTAATTTTGCCCACTAAATCTTAAATCAAAAAATCTAAAATCATAAATAGTTGTTTATGGCATACGATGTAATTGTATTGGGCAGCGGCCCCGGTGGTTATCCTGCAGCGATCAGGGCCAGCCAGCTTGGTAAAAAAGTGGCAATTGTTGAAAAAGAAAGCCTCGGCGGTATCTGTCTTAACTGGGGTTGTATCCCCACCAAAGCATTATTAAAAAGTGCACAGGTGTACGATTATGCCAAACATGCGGCCGATTATGGCATCAGCCTCAGCAATCCTGCGCCCGATTTTGGAGCCGTTATCAAACGCAGCCGCGGTGTGGCCGATAAAATGAGCAAGGGCGTGCAGTTTCTGATGAAGAAAAATAAAATTGACGTGATCATGGGCACCGGCAAACTGGTGGCCGCCAATAAACTGGAAGTAACTGCGGCCGACGGCAGCAAACAAACCGTAGAAGCAAAGAACATCATTATTGCCACCGGTGGCCGTGCAAGGCAATTACCCAGCATGCCCATTGATGGTAAAAAAATAATTGGCTACCGCGAAGCCATGGTGCTGCCACAACAGCCAAAGAGCATGATCATTTGCGGCAGCGGCGCTATAGGCAGCGAGTTTGCTTACTTCTATAACAGCATCGGTACCAAAACAACCATCGTGGAGTTTATGCCACGCATTGTGCCGGTGGAAGATGAAGACATCAGCAAGGAACTGGAAAAACAATTTAAAAAACAGGGCATCGATATTATGACGAACAGCGAAGTGCTGAGCGTGGATACCAGCGGTGCCGGTGTTAAAGCCAAAGTAAAAACACAAAGCGGCGAGGTAACACTGGAAGCCGATATTTTATTGAGTGCTGTGGGTGTGGTTGCCAATATTGAGAACATCGGGCTGGAAGCACTGGGTATTAAAACCGAAAAAGGTAAGATTGTAGTGGATGCCAACCAGCAAACAAGCGTAAAGGGTGTGTATGCCATTGGCGATTGCACTCCGGGCCAGGCACTGGCACACGTGGCTGCCAAAGAAGGTATCAATGCGGCAGAACATTTAAGCGGTCATCATCCCGAGCCAATGGATTATAACAATATCCCCGGCTGTACTTACTGTGTGCCTGAAATTGCCAGCGTGGGTTATACCGAAAAAGCCGCCAAAGAAGCCGGTTATGAAATTAAAGTGGGCAAGTTCCCCTTCATGGCCAGCGGTAAGGCCAGTGCAGCAGGCGCCACAGAAGGTTTTGTAAAAGTGATTTATGATGCCAAGTACGGCGAGTTCCTCGGCTGCCACATGATTGGTATGAACGTTACCGAAATGATTGCCGAAGCGGTTGCCGCACGCAAGCTGGAAACCACTGCACATGAAATTTTAAATGCAGTGCATCCTCACCCCACTATGAGCGAAGGTTTGAAAGAAGCCACCGCTGCTGCCTACGGTGAAGCGATAGATATTTAATAAGGAATATTAAAACGATCAATACTAAATCCCGGTGCGTATGTGCCGGGATTTTTTTTTATACTCCTTCACTATAACTTCGGCGGATAATGATATACCATCCACAAATTGAGTACCCGCACAAAACGTTGGTTATTGGCTGTTGGTCGTTGGTCGTTGTTTGCCGGTTGTTGGTGGTCCGTCGTCTGTCATCCCGCCCACTCATTACTCATTACTCACTACTCACCACTCACCCCCTTCCCCCGGCAACGATTGCGTAACCAAACCCATGATATAAAAAGGTTTTTTTACTGATAACAGTCATAATGCACCGCAGTGCGGCGGCTAACTTTATACCCGCATTTTTTAAAAAATGTAACCGATTGCAATGATGAGCTGTTTCCAATTCCCCTGCTCCCGTTTTAAAATTTCAAATCTTTTGTTATGAAAAAACTCAGCCTCATTTGGTGCTGCCTCTTGTTTCCGTTTTTTGCACTGGCCGGTGAAGCCGATCTCAAAATCCCGGCATCTGTTCATGCCAGCCCGGTATTGTACTGGGGCTTTTTGGTAACAGCACTTGGATTATTGTTTGGCTTGTACCATTATGCCCGGATAAAAAAAATGCCGGCACACAAAAGCATGCTCGAAATATCGGAAGTGATTTATAAAACCTGCCGCACCTACTTAAAACAGCAGGGAAAACTGCTGGCCGTATTGTTTGTTTTCATTGGCGCCGTGGTGGTTTTTTATTTTGGTTTCCTTGCAAAAGATCATCATGGAGAAACATTGTTTGGCGTGGGTGGCGTGCTGCTTATTTTATTATGGACCATCATTGGAATCATGGGCTCGTATTGCGTGGCCGCATTTGGCATCCGCATGAACACACTGGCCAATGCACGCATGGCATTTGCATCGCTCAAAAAGCAACCGCTTAGTTTATTGAAGATACCGCTTAACTCAGGCATGAGCATTGGCGTGGTTTTAATTTGTGTGGAGTTGCTGATGATGCTGATCATTTTACTGCTGATGCCCGGAGACCTCGCCGGCGCCTGTTTCATTGGTTTCGCCATTGGCGAATCATTAGGTGCTTCGGTATTGCGAATCGCGGGCGGCATCTTTACAAAAATTGCAGATATCGGCAGCGACCTGATGAAAGTGGTGTTTAAAATTGGGGAAGATGATCCACGCAACCCCGGCGTAATTGCCGACTGTACCGGTGATAATGCCGGCGATTCTGTTGGCCCCACTGCCGATGGTTTTGAAACCTACGGCGTAACAGGTGTGGCACTCATCTCTTTTATTTTATTGTCTGTTACAACACCCGAAGCACAAACCGAACTGCTGGTATGGATCTTTGTAATGCGCATACTGATGGTGCTCACTTCGGTGCTTTCATTCTGGATCAATAATTTTATCAGCACCGCATTATACGGCAATAAAGAAGATATTGATTTTGAAAAACCGCTGACCAATTTAATATGGATCACTTCGGTACTTTCCATTGCAGTAACATTTGCGGTAAGCAAACTCATCATCTCCAATTTGCATGGGGATACCAACTCCTGGTGGGTGCTTTCCACCATCATCAGCTGCGGCACACTGGGCGCCGCACTCATTCCGGAGTTCACTAAAATATTCACGTCACCAAAATCAATTCATGTAAAAGAAATTGTGCGTGCAGGACGTGAAGGCGGTGCATCACTTGTTTTATTATCCGGTTTGGTGGCAGGCAATTTCTCTGCCTTCTGGAAGGGACTGGTGTTTTTGTTACTGATGTTCTTTGCTTATTTCGCCAGCACCTACGACCTGGATGGTGTAATGGCCTACCCTTCCATTTTTGCATTTGGCCTGGTGGCATTTGGTATGCTGGGCATGGGACCCGTTACCATTGCGGTAGACAGTTACGGACCTGTTACCGACAATGCGCAATCGGTGTATGAATTATCACTGATAGAAGAACAACCCGGCATTGATGCGGAAATAAAAAAAGATTTTGGCTTTACTCCCGACTGGGAAAAATCAAAATATTACCTCGAACAAAACGATGAGGCCGGCAATACATTTAAAGCAACGGCCAAACCCGTGTTGATCGGCACTGCAGTGGCAGGCGCCACCACCATGATATTTTCGCTGATACTGATGATCAAGACCACGCTCAATATTGAACCTGAAACGGTGCTGAATCTTTTAAATCCTTACACCATTTTAGGCGTGATCATTGGCGGCGCTGTTATTTACTGGTTCACCGGGGCATCGTTACAGGCCGTAACTACCGGCGCATTCAGGGCGGTAAAATATATCAAAGATCATATCAACCTCGACCCCGATGCACCTAAAAAAGCAGATGTGGAAATGTCGAAAGATGTGGTGAAGATCTGTACACAATATGCACAAAAGGGTATGTTCAATATTTTTGCGGCCATCTTCTTTTTCTCTCTCGCATTTGCATTCTTATCATCGCCAGCAGGTGTGGGCGGTGTGCATGCCGTGAGTTTGTTTGTAAGCTACCTGCTGGCCATTGCGGTGTTTGGTTTGTTCCAGGCCGTGTTTATGGCCAATGCCGGTGGCGCCTGGGACAATGCCAAAAAACTGGTGGAGGTTGACCTCAAAGAAAAAGGCACACCACTGCATGATGCAACCGTTGTGGGCGATACCGTGGGCGATCCGTTCAAAGACACTTCTTCCGTAGCACTCAACCCCATCATTAAATTCACCACGCTGTTTGGTTTGCTGGCAATGGAAATTTCCATTTCAGAAAACTTCCGCAATGCGGCGCCTTATTTTGGCGTGGCGTTTTTGGTTATTGCGCTGGTGTTTGTATGGCGTTCATTCTACAAAATGCGGATAGAGCAATAACGGCAACGTTTGCGTTAGAATTTCATGGATATATCCCGGAAAACTGCTGACGGGAAACGGTTTTAAGAATGATTGCCGTCATGCAGTACCGCTGTGCCCTTTTTAATTTTATGATGCTTAAATGATGCTGCAGCAGGATGCACCCATCGGCCCGCAGCTATATCCATTTTGATCATGAATACCATACTATACAAACAGCAGCTTTCGCAGGACGTTTTTTTAATGCGCCTGCATGCGCCGCTCATTGCAGCAGAAAGACAGGCAGGCCAGTTCATCATCCTCCAAACAGATGATGACTATGGCGAACGCATTCCGCTTACCATTGCAGACGCAAATACAGCAGAAGGTTCTATCACCATCATCTTCCAGGTGGTGGGAAAAACCACCAAACAGCTTTCCACATTTAATGAAGGAGATGCATTGCCCGCACTGGTAGGCCCATTGGGCAAACCCACGCATATTGAAAATTTTGGCCGTGCGGTTTGTGTATGCGGCGGTATTGGCGCAGCGCCCATGCATCCCATTGCGCAGGCATTGAAAAAAGCCGGCAACCATGTTACCGTTATCATTGGCGCCCGTACCAAAGAACTGGTGATACTGGAAAAAGAAATGCGGGCCATTGCAGATGAACTCATCATTTGCACCGACGACGGATCATACGGCAGGAAAGACCTGGTAACAGCACCATTAAAAGAATTGTGTGAACAACAACCCAAACAGGATATTGTAATTGCCATTGGTCCGCCGGTAATGATGAAGTTTTGCGCCGCCACCACAAAACCATACAATGTATTTACACAGGTATCGCTCAACACCATTATGGTGGATGGTACCGGTATGTGCGGCGGCTGCAGGGTAAACGTGGGCAAGCAAGTAAAATTTGTTTGCGTGGATGGCCCCGAGTTTGACGGGCACCTGGTTGATTTTGACAACATGATCGCAAGGCTCAATGCATACAAGGACAAAGAGAGAACCCACTACAAATGTTTTGTTGAAAAAGCTTTTACAAAAAACGAAGAGGAGGTGCAGTTATGAGTTACAGAAATGCCAGTGATTTACACGAGGAAGCGCAATATTTGCTGCATGAATATGCGGCAAGATCTGCCACCTTAAAAGTAAAGGAACGCCAGAAAATTCCTGCGCAGGATATGCCCGTGCAGGACCCCGAATTGCGCAGCCATAACATGCAGGAGGTGGCACTTGGCTACAGTTTTGAACAGGCACAGGTGGAAGCATTCCGTTGTTTGCAGTGCGCCAAAAAAAATTGTATTGAAGGCTGTCCTGTTAAAATTGATATCCCCCGCTTTATTGCACATATCGCCAAAGGCGAAATGGAACAGGCCATTGCCGTGGTAAAAGAAACCACGCTGCTGCCTGCAGTATGCGGCAGGGTTTGTCCGCAGGAAAAACAATGCCAGCTCTTTTGCACGCTGGGTAAATCATTAAAAGATATTGACAGCTCTGTTGCCATTGGCAGGCTGGAACGTTTTGTGGCCGACTGGGAACGCATCAACAATAAAACAGTCATACCAGCTGTACAACCTGCCACCGGTAAAAAAGTGGCCGTGGTGGGCAGCGGCCCTGCAGGGCTGGTGGTGGCAGCCGATTGCAGGCGTGCAGGACACAGTGTTACTATTTTTGAAGCCTTTCATAAACTGGGCGGCGTATTGCGTTATGGCATACCCGAGTTTCGTTTGCCTAATGAAATTATCGACAAGGAAATTGAAACCCTCGCCGCAATGGGCGTGGAAATAAAAACAAATTTTGTGGTGGGCCGTACAAGAAAGCTCACCGATCTTATTGACAAAGACGGTTATGATGCCGTGTTTGTAGGCACCGGCGCCGGGCTGCCCATCTTCATGGGTATTGAAGGCGAAAACCTTACCGGTGTTTTTGCAGCCAACGAATACCTTACCCGCATTAACCTGATGAAGGCATATGATAAAAATGCCGACACACCGGTTTACCATTCTAAAAATGTTGCCGTGCTTGGTGGTGGCAATGTTGCGATGGACGCAGCCAGGATGGCCAAACGCCTTGGTGCGGAGAAGGTGTACGTGGTATACCGCAGAAGCGAAGCCGAAATGCCGGCACGCAAGGAAGAAGTGCTGCATGCAAAAGAAGAAGGTGTGCAGTTTTTAATGCTGCGTAATGCCAAACGAATTATGGGTGATGATACGGGCCGTGTAAATGGTGTTGAATGCATTTGCTACCAATTGGGCAAACCCGATCATTCAGGCAGAAGATCATCAGTAGAGATTGAAGGCACCGAATTTATGCTGGATGTGGATACGGTGATTGTGGCCGTGGGCAATGGCAGCAACCCGCTCATCAGCCAAACAACCCCGCAACTGCATGTAAGCAAACGTGGCAATATTGTGGTGAACAAGGAGCAGCAAACATCGGTAGATAAAATATTTGCCGGTGGCGATATTGTGCTGGGTGCCGCCACTGTTATACTTGCCATGGGCGAAGGAAGAAGGGCTGCAGCATCCATCAACGCCATGCTGGCGGGCGAATAAAGCGGATGACTGCAATTTTAAGACAGCATCGTTTTATCAAAGTTGTTTAAATTGAAATTCCCTGCCCCAATGACCGTATCACTTCATTACGGTATAATTTACCAATAGGAATTTCGGTTCCCCCTGTTTCTATAATTTCATTGGTGAAGGATTTTACTTTCTCTACTGACACAATGTAAGAACGGTGGCAGCGGATGAATTTCTTTTCGGGCAGCATTTCTTCCACCGAGCTGATTGATTGTTTTGAAATAATGGTTTTACCGGCGTTCACCACCTTTACATAATCCTTCATGCTTTCAATATAAAAAATATCCTGCAGCAGCAGCTTCACCATTTTCCTGTCGGCACGAAAATACACGAATGGTGCCGTGGTTTCTTCCATATCTTTTGCCGGTGGGACAGCTTCAGCTGCCGGGCCTGCATTTTGCATCAATTTGCTCACTGCCTTTAAAAAGCGGTCGAAGTGAACAGGCTTTAAAAGATAATCCACCGCATCCAGTTCATACCCTTCAATGGCATAGTCGGGATAGGCGGTTGTGAAAATAACCCGTGGCGGGTTGCGCAGGGTTTTTAAAAAATCATTCCCGTTCAGTTGCGGCATACGGATGTCGAGAAACAGCAAATCCACCTGTTGCTGCTGCAAAACACCGAGTGCCTGGATGGCATTGGCACATTCACCCGCAAGCTCCAGCATCGGCATCTCCTGCACATAACGGCGCAAAACTTCCCTTGCCGGGGGTTCATCATCCACAATCAAACAGCGGAGTTTTTTAACGGGGTTCATACGTGGCGGGTATTTTTTGAGGCTTATGCATTATTCTTACAGGAGATATTTTATCAAGCTGCAGCTGTAACGTAACAATAAATATTTCGTCTTCATCGGTTACCTGCAGGTCGTACCTGTCTTCATACAATAACTGTAACCTCTTTTTCACATTGCTGATCCCAAGGCCACCTGTTTTTCCGCTGTAATTGTTCTTAGCCGGCGGTTTGCTGTTGATCAGTTTCATTTTCAGCTGCTCCCCTTCAGTTGTAATGGTAATGCTTACCCAGGCATCTTCCAGCAGGTTGCTGGCCCCGTGTTTAAAACAGTTTTCAACAAAAGGCAGCAGCAGCAAAGGTGCAATCTGCAGTTCATCGTTTAATACAGGTGTGTTTACCTGTAATGATAAATGCTTATCATAACGCACTTTTTCCAGGGAGCAATAATCATGCAGCATCTTTATTTCCTTTGAAAGGGGTACGAGTGGCTTATTGCATTCGTAAAGCATATACCGCAGCATGTCCGAAAGCCCCATTACCAGTTTGGGTGTTACCGGCGAAAAATTTTGCGCATACGAATAAATATTATTGAGCGTGTTAAACAAAAAGTGCGGATGCACCTGCGCTTTTAATACCTGTAATTGCGTGGCCACATTTTCCTTTTGCAGCTGCAGGTTGCGCTGTTCCTTCATATACCAGTATTTCATCAGTTTAATAGCAGATGCAATACCACCAATGGTAATACCGCCCCGCAAACCCGCCAGCAATCCCAGGAAAATATTAACAGACGCACGCTGGAAACTGCGGAATTCACTTATTTCTTCAGCAGAAAAGAAACAATTCCTTAAAGCCGGCACCACCCATACAGACAATACCAGCGAGAGCAGGGCCGTTACCAGGAAAAGCAGCAGCACCCAAAATGAAGCTAACCAGTAACGCTGTTTAATTAAAAAACGGGGAATAACAAAATACATCAGCGAGTAAGACAGGAATATATGTACCAGTAAAAAGATAAATGAATTGGCAACAGACCCCGGTAGCCCCTTCAGATATTCACCAGTACTGCTGGTGGTGGCAAACGAATACAGGAACCCCTGGAACAGCCCCCAGAATAACCAGAAGGCAATATGGCGCTGCAAACGGTATTTCCGCAGGTCAGAAAAAATAAAGGGGTATTGCGTCATAAAATAAGGTTACTTAAAATTACAAAGTATTTGAGATCGCCAATAGCCCCTGTTTCTCCTGTCGACATAAAGCGGTATTTCATCGACGAACATTCATAAAACACACATACCGTGCTTTACACGGGATGTGTGTAAACAGGAACCCATATCAGCCATTATTTTTCTTATTGCCAAACAAATTCATGGTTCCGTCGGCCCTGGTTATTTTCTCCGTTTCCCAGTCATTGATTACTTTTTCCATTGCTCTTTTTAATTTCACCAGCACCCTTGGTCTGCGGGTGTTCAATACCTTACCGGTTACTTTTTCTGAATATACCAGTTGCCTGGAATTGGTATAAAAATGTACTATGGCATCTTTGGGAGTATGAATATTGGTTTCCACCACCCAATACCCTTTTTGAGAACACCAGCGTGGAGCTGGCAGCGTGTCTTCATCCTGGTTTTGTGCGTTTGCGGTAAGTGATACAATCATTACAGCCATTGTTGCCAGTACTGCTCTTAAATTTTTCATGAGTTTACTTTTAATGATGAATGAAATCAGTTTGCTTTCATCATAAAATTACCCGGGAGTGGCGCCTTGTATTTTTTAAAATAGACCAGTGCATGGAATACAACGGCAAACAGCTACAAGCCGTCTGCAAAAGCATCCTGCAGCCCCTGTATGTATCTCTTTCAATTATAGTTACTGTTCAGCAATGATATCTGCTACTGCATAATTTTTAAGCGGCAAATATTATTGTGTGTTAATTTTACTGTACAGGACAAATGAAAATACTTCAACTCATACCCGAGATCATCGGCTGGCTGCAGATCGCATTCAGCCCCACGCTGATTGCCGCCATCATTGGCTTTGCCGTTTACCTTAAATGGAGCAACAGCAACGGACAAACGGCTGCGGTTATTATTGTGGTGGCTGGTTTTACAACCGGCGCTGTATGGGCCACCCGCATCTGGAGAAAATACGGAACCACCGCATGGCTGTCGGGCATAAGAAAGCCTAAGTAGCAGGCAGGCTGCAATTTCTTTCTTAACATTATTTTACAGCACCCCCTCTTTTAAATGCACCGTTTATTTTAGATTTTGTGGTAAAATATAACCGCTGTAAAAGCGTTATTGATCCGTAATTACTCACTTAAATGTTGCCCTATGCTGTCATCTTTACTTAAAAACAGCTTATTCATTTTATTGATTGCCGGTTGCAGCGCTGCACATAACAGCACGCAAAATACCAGTACTGAAAACGGCTTGTTGTACACTACGGCACAGCCCGAAATAGCCGACAGTATCAAACCCCGCTCTTTAATGGAGCTGCCGCAAACGCAGTATGGCGGTTTTGTGCTGAAACCCGGTTTTTACGAAGCGGAATTCAAAACCTATTGCCTCCAGCCCGGCACGCCCGACCCGCATTCGGGTGATGCCTATTTCCAGGGAAATATCAGCGGTAATAATAAAGACATTGTAGAAACCGCCTTGCTGAATTCGAGGGAACATACCGAAATTCCCCAACGCAACATTCAGCTATTATTATGGTCGGTGGTGAGTGGCTCCGACTTTAACAAACTATCATACAGTGTGCAGTCGGACGCAGCAAAACTGCTTACACCCAAACAAATTTTTAAACTCAAAGGCGGTGTGATGGGTGCTATCAGAACCGTATCTTATACAACCGGGCTGTTCAATGCCAATAACGATATCAACCGTTTGTTTGAAACCGGTGTTTCATCTTATGAAGCATTTGAAAAACTGGCGGTATTGAAAGAGCCTTCGCAGGTACGTATCAAAAATGCTAAGCCCGATCAATGGTATAAGGAACCCGAAAATTATTTCATCCGTTATTACCCGCTCAGTTACCAGAAAGTACGCATACAGGTTTTTGTGCCACAGCAATTGCTGGACAGTAATGGTAAGGCATCTGGCCAGTACCTGGTGTTTGATCCAACCGGCAAGCAGGCCATTCCCGCATTTACCAATGCGCAGCGTTTAGGTGTGGGCGCACCGGTGGCAGAAATATTAAGGGAGATCATCCGCATTAATAAACCGGCACCGCCTGTAATGAAGCAACCACGAAAAGAAAAGCAGCCTGCGCCTTCTCCCAAACAACAATTATAAAATTTACTGATTACCGGTAACAGCCATCTTCATCAGTTCTTTACTGCTGCGGTTGGTGCGGCTGCCCGTTGCAGTACGTATGCAAATATGCGCATGACCGCTTCTTACGCGTTTGTTACCATTATTCTCTTTTGCAGAAAAAACATTTCCGGTATTTGCGCTGCAGCCGGCGCCTGCTGTGTGCGTATAAAAAACGGCATGTTGCATGGTATCGGTCTTTCCAGCCTTTGTTTGTGTGCATACACTGGCAGGCGACAACAGCAAGATCATGCCGGCAAACAATAATCTTTTCATCGTTGTATTTTTTTCAAATTTACTGGCAGTAAATAAACTGGCAAAGCCATAATGCTTTACTTAAAAACCGTTTGTGTAATTATTAACATTTAGGGCAAAGTTGCATGCGGCAGGCTTTAACTTTTCCACTGCTTTTTTGTTATTGTTAATAAGTAAATTTGGGAACTATCATTCACATTTCATTAAATTTGAAAGGGCGAGTTAGTAAGTACCAAACAATATTTTATCATTATTAAGTGCTGCTATGACGGAGGTCAACCGCAGAAACAGCATGATAAATTTGGAAAACTTTGACAGAAACAATCATCAACCTCGAAACCGTTAACCCTATCGAGTTTTTTGGAGTAAACAATGGAAAGTTAGATCTTTTAAAAAAGAAATTTCCCCTCTTAAAAATCCTCAGCCGCGGTACGCAGATAAAACTCAGTGGTGCGCCCGAACAAATTACCGGCGCCAAAGAAAAAATTGAACTGATACTGCAGTACCTGGAACGCAACGGTCATATGAGCACCAATTATTTTGAACAGATACTGGGCGGCGATGATGACCGGGTGATCGATAATTTTATGGACCGCAATCCCAATGATGTACTGGTGTTTGGTCCTAATGGTAAAACCGTTCGTGCCCGCACTGCCAACCAGAAAATGATGGTGGAAGCCTGTGACAAGAACGATATTGTTTTTGCCATTGGCCCGGCTGGTACCGGTAAAACCTATACGGCGGTGGCACTTGCGGTAAGGGCATTAAAAAATAAAACAGTAAAGAAGATCATCCTTACACGCCCTGCCGTGGAAGCAGGTGAAAGTCTTGGTTTTTTACCCGGCGACCTGAAGGAAAAGATTGACCCGTATTTAAGGCCGCTTTATGATGCGCTGGACGATATGATACCTGCCGACAAACTCGGGTATTACATGAGCACCCGCACCATCGAAATTGCCCCGCTGGCCTATATGCGTGGCCGCACACTGGATAATGCGTTTATCATTTTGGATGAGGCGCAAAATACCAACGACCTGCAGATAAAAATGTTCCTCACCCGTATCGGGCCCAATGCAAAAGCCATCATCACCGGCGACCCTTCGCAAATTGACCTGCCTAAAAACCAGCAGAGCGGTTTGTTCAAGGCCACCCGGATATTGAAGAATATTCATGGTATTGGCCATATTGAACTGGATGAGGACGATGTGGTACGTCACCGCCTGGTGAAATCCATTATCAAGGCGTACAATAAATTTGACGGCAAAGAAGAACCGGAGAATAAGAAGCCGGCATAAAAGATTGACAACCCTTTTATGATCCGGAGCGGTAAAATCAATAGCTTTGCTTCATGCACTTGGTTAGAAATATATTGAGGTGGCTCCTGTGCTGCCTCATTTTTTTTACGGCCTGTAATCACAAACCGCAGGTTGCCACACTGGTAATGACGCATGAAGATTCTGTAAAAGAAAATACCCGCATTGATAAGGCCTTTGCATCCATCAGCGCAATAAAGCCCCTGGTAAAAACCGGCGATTTGATTGTACGCACCGGCAATGATTTTACCAGCGAAAGCCTGCGCAGTTTGAACCAGCGTGATAAAACCTATTCGCATTGCGGCATTGCCTGCGTGGAGCACGACACCGTGTTTGTATACCATGCCCTTGGCGGCGAATGGAACCCCGACCAGCGCATCCGTAAAGACCAGCTGCTTGTATTTGCAGAACCTTACAGCAACCGCGGCATCGGCATCTACAGGTATGCACTTGGCACATCGGATATTGAAAGCCTCATGACCACGGTAAAAAAACTGTATGGCATGGGCATCATGTTCGACATGAAATTTGACCTGGCCAGCAATGACCGCATGTACTGCGCCGAATTTGTGTATAAATCCTACCTCATGGGCACCAATGGCAAACTGCAGTTTGCCACCAGCCATATCGGTAATTTTAATTTTATTGGTGTGGATGACCTTTTTTTACAACCGCTCTGCCATCTTGAAAAAAAGATTTTGTACTAGTGTTTAAAAACATTGGAAAATACAATTACTTTTGACCAATAAACTAAAAAATACATTTATGAAAAAATTATTAATTGCCGCTGCGGTAATTGCTGCTGTAACTTTTGCAGGTTGTAATGCTGGTGGCGGCGACCCCAAATCTGTATTGATCTCTTTTTTTGAAGCATTGAGTAAAAAAGATATGGCCGCTGCAAAAAAACTGGCCACAAAAGACAGTGAGCAGATGCTGGGACTTATGGAGATGGGTATGAAAATGTCAAAAGACAGCAAGGATGCCGACATGGATAAGTTCAATAAAGACAAAATGATCTTTGGTGATGCAAAAATTGATGGCGACAAAGCCACCGTGGAAGTGAAAGATAAAGACAAGGGCGAATCAGTGAATTTTATCCTGAAGAAAGAAAGCGGCAGCTGGAAAGTGGCTTTTGACAAAGCTTCTATGATGCAGATGGGCGCAGAAAAAATGAGCGAAAAAGGCATCGATCCATCAGCTGCAATGGACACTATTACCAATAGCCTTAAAAATGTTAATGTTGATTCACTGACAGGTAAAATGAAAGAAGGTCTTGAAAAGATCAACGAAAACAAAGAAAAAATTGAAGAAGCTACCAAGAAACTGGAAGAAGCTTCTAAAAAACTGAACCAGTAATTTTTTCTCCTCCATAAATAAAAGCGCCCCAAAAAACGGGGCGCTTTTACTTTCCATCCACTGAAAGATATTTACCTTTAAGTATGAAAAGATTTTCTTCGCTCTGTTTTGCAGCTGCTGTTATTTTTAGCTCCTGCGGTCCCAATGATAAAAAAGACCCTGTTACCGATACCGATGTGGCCACGGCCTTTATCAGGGCATCACTGGACAATGACCTGAAAACCGCCGAAAAATTCATACTGCCCGACTCAGTTAACAGCCAGTATTTTGAGAACTTTAAACGGCAGTACCGCCAGAAAGATGCGGCAGAACTGGAAAAATACAAGTCGGCCGAAATTGTGATAGATGAACTGAAACCGGAGAATGATTCGGTGCACACCGTTATTTATTCCAACACCTACACCAACAAAAAAGATAAACTGAAACTGGTTTGGAAGAACAATAAATGGCTGGTTGACTTTAAATACACTTTTACAGAAACTCCCTGATATGCTGCTGAAAAATTTTCTATTGGTGGGTTTGGGTGGCGCTATTGGTTCCATGCTGCGCTATGGCACTTACCTGCTGTTTCCTGTTAAAGATTTTCCGCTGGCAACATTGCTGGTGAATATCACCGGCAGTTTTATCATTGGTGTGGTGATAGCAATGGGTATTAAAGATGAAAGCTTTTTAAACAACTGGAAGCTTTTCCTGGCAACCGGCATCTGTGGCGGCTTCACCACCTTCTCTGCATTCAGTGCAGAGAATATCGCATTGCTGCAGCATGGAAAAATCACTCTGGCCCTGGTGTATATTGTGGCAAGTATTGCAGCAGGCATTACAGCAGCATGGCTGGGTTTTAAACTCATCAACAATCACTGAACACTTATAACTCATAACTTATAACTTCATTTTATGTACGTACTTCATCCCTGGCATGGCGCACACTACGGCAGCAAAGCCCCGCAAATTGTAAATGGTATGATCGAAATACCACAGGGCAGCCGCACCAAATACGAAATTGACAAGGCAACAGGATTACTGAAACTGGACCGTGTTATCTATTCCTCCTTCCACTACCCTGTTAACTATGGCATGATACCGCAAACACTGGGACTGGATGGTGACCCGCTGGATATACTGGTTATTTGCAGCGAAAGTATTCAGCCACTGTGCCTGGTGGAGGCAACTGTTATTGGCAATATGCAGATGATTGATAATGGTGAGGAAGATGACAAGATCATTGCTGTTGCCACAGAAGACCCCGGCGTAAACCATTTTACCGATGTGAACGACCTGCCACAACATTTTAAAGCCGTGCTGAAAAACTATTTTGAAAACTATAAAGTACTCGAGAATAAAGTGGTGGAGATCGATGAATTCCAGTCCAAAGACGTGGCATACAAGATCATCAACGATGCCATTGAACACTACAAAATAAAATTCCCCAAATGACGCTTAAAAAAAACAATATGGACACACAAACCATTCTTCTTGTAATTGCAATTGGTATTGCCGCAGGCACGTTAAGCGGACTGGTGGGTGTGGGCGGCGGCATCATCATTGTTCCTTCGCTGGTGTATGTACTGGGTTTTTCGCAAAAAACAGCGCAGGGCACTTCACTGGGTTTGATATTGCTGCCCGTGGGAATTTTAGGTGTACTGCAGTATTACAAGCAGGGACATATTGACCTGAAAGTGGTTTGGCTGCTGGCTGTGGGCTTTATCATTGGCGGATGGCTGGGCGGTAAAGTGGCAGTAAACCTCTCACAGGAAACCGTAAAGAAAATATTTGCAGTATTGATGATCGTGATTGCTATTAAAATGCTTTTCATCGACAAGCCTGCCAAAGCCATCACCAAAACTACTGGCGGTGTAACAGAACAACAAAGCAGCAGTTAAAAATATCTTTTAATGATACGCAGTTTGTGAATACGCTGGCCGGTTTGCTTACTGACGATACCTCCGTTGTCGATATGATCCACCTGCACCTTACCAGATGCATGAATGATCTCATCACTGCTGAGCAGTATGCCCACATGAACAATCAGCCCATCTTCATTATCAAAAAAAGCAAGATCGCCACATTGTGCCTGTTGTAAAAAATCAACAGTATCTCCCTGTGTGGCCTGCTGGTGTGCATCACGCAGTAAAGCGATATTGAAAAATTTGTACACCGATTGCGCAAAACCGCTGCAATCAATTCCGAATACTGAACGGCCACCCCATAAATAAGGACTGTTTAAAAATGTAAAAGCGACCTGACGTATCGCATCACCGGATGGTACAGCCTTTGCAACATCCCATACTTCACCTTTAAATGGCAGTGCATCCACTATACTTCCAAAAGGAATATGCATCAGCGTGCCGTTGTACATCACATCATTTACCCAGCCTGCAGCCAGTTTTGTATGTACAGCATTAAAAACTTTTTCTTCAAGCGGAGCAAGATGCTGTAACTGGCACCAGCCTTCATAACCATCAGCCTTCATGGTGATCTTTGCAAAATTGTCTTTGGTTGTTTCAGTTACGGTGCAATATTCACCAAACAGCAACTGGCTGGTCATTTCGGCTTTATGACCGGGTTCGTTACGCACGGCAGCAACAGGTACTGCACAAACAGCATGGAGCATAATTCTGTTTTAATACCATCTAAATTATGGAATTTAAAGTATGTTTACATCTAAGAAACAGGAAACTTACCTTTAGCGTTTTGCAACCCGACAAATACAACCATATCAGCGACGCCGAAATACTGCAGCGTTTTTACAACGATCACGATAATGAGTGGCTGGGCATTTTGCTGCAACGTTATACCCTGCTGTTATATGGCGTATGCATGAAATATCTAAAAAATGAGGAAGAGGCCCGTGACAGTGTGCAGCAGGTATTTTTAAAAGCCATCAATGAGCTGCACAAATACAAGGTGGACTATTTTAAAAGCTGGATCTATATGGTGGCCAAGAACCATTGCCTGATGCAGCTGCGTGACAAGGGAAAGTACACCGCCGAAATAAATGAACGTGTGCTGGCCACACCCGATGAAGCCGAAAGCAGGATCAGCCATATAGAAAAAGAAAACCATCTTACCGAAATGGCCGCAGCACTGTAACAGCTCAATAAAGAACAGCAACTATGTATAACTTTGTTTTATCTTGAGAAGAAAAGCTACCAGGAAATTGCCGATCAGACGAATTTTACGATGATGCAGGTGAAGAGCCATATTCAAAACGGAAAACGGAATTTAAAATTACTGATGACGAAGCGTTCATAGCATATCGTTCATGGTTCATAGTTCATGGTTGATGGAAAAAAGGCTATGAACCATCAGCCATGAACCAATAACATCCACCAATGAGTGATGAATTAAAAGACATATTGAACAACAGTAACAAAGACATCGATAACCAGAAGCTGATGGATTATCTCAGCAAAAAATTATCGGCGCAGGAAAGTCATGAGCTGGAGAAAATGATGGCTGAAGATGATTTTATGAATGACGCGGTGGAGGGACTGGAACAAATAAACGATAAAAAAAAGCTGGGTGTTTCTATTGAGGAGCTGAACCGGGAACTGCAAAAACAGGTGGCAAAAAAGAAAAGCCGCAAAGAAAAAAGAAAACTCAAGGAACAGCCCTGGGTATATGTAACCATTGTTTTATTACTGCTGCTGCTGATTGTATGTTATATCGCCGTAAAAAAATTCCAGCACAATAAAACTGGTGCAGCTCCCAAAAAAGAACAGGCTGCTGTATACCATTTCAACAGCAGTGCGGCAGCACAATTATAAAGGTACATGAATGGCCACCAGTGTTCCCTTGCCAGGTGCCGCATCAAAATCAACCGTTCCCTTCAGGTATTCAATTCTTGTACGGATATTTTTCAAACCCATCCCTCCCGTTTTCTCCTTTTCGGTAACTACAAAGCCTTTGCCATTGTCTTCAATAGTGGCCGATATGCCGTCGGCATCTTTTATGAGTGAAACATCCAGTTTATCCGCCCCGCTGTGTTTAATTACATTGTTCACACATTCCTGTATCACGCGGTACAAAACGGTTTCCACGTTGCTGTCCAGCCGCTCGTTCAGTCCTTCACTGTATAAATTTACCTGCAGCACCCTGCTGTCGATCTTGTCAATAAATTCTTTTACCGCACTGCTGAGCCCGCTTTTGAGCAGTGCATTTGGCATCATGTTATGACTTACACTCCGCACTTCCCTGCAGCTCTCATCCACCAGGTTCACAATTTTTTCAAAGGCCAGTTTATCTTCTTCACTGCCGAATTGCAAACGGCTTTCGATACTGGATAAATTCATTTTAGCAGCACTCATGATCTGGCCAACACCATCGTGCAGGTCGCCGGCAATGCGTTTGCGTTCATTTTCCTCGGCGTTGATAACGGCCCTTGTGGCAAGATCCTGCTGTTTCATAATAGCCGCCTGCAGCTTTTTTTCCTGTGCCAGCCGGTACCGTTTATAATATGAAAAAGCAAGCAGGCTGCCCAGCAGCAGTAAGGCCACCAGCCCAACGATCCAGTATTTTTTCCGAGCGTTTTCAAACTGCTGCCGTTGTATCTCCTTTTCCTTTTTCGCGGTTTCGTATTTTGCCGAAAGCTCTGAGATATTCTTGTGTATCTCCATATTCACGGTGGAATCCTTTAGCACATCCAGCGCTATTGAGAGTTCACCGGCTTTTTCCAGGTTGCCCTTCACTGTATAAAAAGTAATAAGTGAAGAAAGCACATTTGCCTTTTCATTTAAGAAATGCTCCGCATCGGCAATAACAAGGGCAGAATCGAGGTACAGCTTCGCTCTATCATACTGGCGCAGGTTGAGCAGGGCGCCACCAATATCGGTATAGTCGGTAATGATGCCGTACTTGTCGTCAAAAGCCTTGTCAATTGGCAGGCATTTATAAAAATATTCCAGCGCTGCGGCATGATGCTGCGTTTTGGCATTTACCTCACCAAGGTTGCTGAGCACGGTAACCACCGCATTACTGTCTTTTGATTCATACGCAACCGGCAACGCCCTGTTAAGATAATATTTTGCAGAATCGTATTGCTGCTGCTCAGAATACACCGTGGCGATATTGTTGTGCAGCAAAGCGATACTGGGCAGTTGTTTTGCCCTGTAAGCATAATCCAAAGACCGCCTGTAATAAGAAAGCGCTTCGCTGTAACGGTGCAGTATCTTGTACACAATGCCAATATCATTCAGCGTGATGCTCATACCATAATCATCACCATACTGCTCTTTAATACCCAATGCTTTTAAATGATAATTGATGGCCTCTTCATACTCGCCACGGTATTTTTTTACGGCACCTGTGAGTGCGTAGGATTCTGACTCAATTTTTTTGTTACCGAGTTTAGCTGCCAGTGCGGCCGCCTGCTTTGAAAACATTTCAGATGAATCGAGGCTCACACGCAGCAGGTTTTTGGCCAGCTGGTAACTGGCTTTCATTTTTACAGAATCAATATTGCCGGCCTGGTCTGCAAGCAATTGCTCATTTGTTTTTTTCTGGGCCTGTACCATGCAGGCGGCTAATGCAATAAAAAAAGAAAGCAGTATTATTTTTGGCATATGCTGGCGGTTATATGCAGATGTGTACTTAAAAATAACCAATAACCGCAAGGGAAGGATACCCGCTGCAAGGTATTTTACAAAAAGGGCCGCCCCCGGGCAGCCCTTAATATTATTACTATACTGATTATTGTTTTACAAACCGCATTGTTTTTGTTTCTCCGGCCGCAGTGGTGGCGGTGAGATAATATACGCCGGCAGCCAGTCTTTCCACATTCATATCAAACAAATTACTTCCGGCAACCAGGCTGTACAAAACTTTTGTTACCGGGCGGCCAGCCGCATCTGTTACCAGCACATCCAGCTTTGTTTTTTGTGCGGCAGTAATATTTAACTGCATATTGCTGCGTACAATATTGGGCAGCAGGCTTACAATATCAAATCCGGCATCGCTGCTGATGATGGCGCTGATGGCGCTGTACAATATCCTGCCATTGGCGTCTGTTGCTTTAACACGGTAATAATTGGTGCCGGGCAATAACTTATCATCGGTATAACTGTTGATGAGTGCAGGCAATGTTGCCAGGGTTTCAAAATCACGGCCGTTGGATGAACGCTGCACCGTTACATCTTTTATTACTGAAGCAGTATTTAATATCCAGCTCAATTGCGCATTGCTGTTTTGTTTTTGAACAGAGAGATTAATGCTGCGGCTGCTGTTAAGTATGGCCCCGATATTACCAATTACCATGGGCAAACCAACGCCGCCATTCAGCGACACAACGCTGGTGGTTAAAGTATAGTTGGGTGCCGAATATGCGGGTGTAACATTTGCAGCATCAATATTCCATCCACCGCTGTAAAACACGGCGTGATCCACATTAACACCATACGTAAATCCTCCTGTTCCGTCTGTATTCGAATATTGAAGCGCCGTACTAACACTGGCGCCAGGTGTTGTTGTTGCTGTAACCGTCCAGGTGCGGTTTACTGCATAAAAAGGATAAGCAATGAGCGGGTTAAGCCCGGTCTCCACCCTTACAGCATAAGTATTGGGAGAAAAAGCTCCCGCAGAAGGCACCAGTGTTACAGGATTATAAGTGGTGCTGCTGGGTGCAACAGGAAATGCCTGGCTGGATAATGCTGTTAAACCGGTCACTTTAAGTGTACCCGTGTTGTTGGTAACTGCTTTCCCATTACCAGAAGAAAATATCAACCCTGCTCCCACACTTAAATCAAAAGTATTGAGCTGAATAAAACCGCCAGATAATAAATTGAGACCAGAGGGCAATACCAAATTACTTTGCAATGAAGCTCCATTGGTGGCATTGCCCACAACAAGTGCGATAGTACCCGTAAAACTGCTCATTTGTATATTCTGCAATACAGTGCCGCTGAGATATATCTGGTTTTGTGAACCGAAAGCAGAAGTGGCCGTAAATAACCCTGCGGTTTGCGTTACATTGCCTTTGGCTGAAAGGATACATGCACCGCCAGGTGCCAATCCTGTGGGTCTTGCTGTAAGATTTACTGTGCCTCCTGATTGCGTAAAATTTCCGTTTACTGTAACTGTCATTGGGTGGGCAGCCCCTGCGTCTCCTGCAAAAGTAGAATTTCCATACACAGAGCCGCCGGTTACCTTCATATCGGTTGATATGGTACAGGTGCCAGTGCCGGTGGTAGGCGCACCCATTTCTACAATACCACCCTGCACTTCAAGATGACCGATAGTATACCCTGTTGGATTACTGAACATTCTTAATGAACCAATACCTGTACTCACCACTCGTATACTGTCCATTGTTGCATTGGCTGCGGGCATTAAAACTGCTGAAGCGCCGGTTACCGTTTGAGAAGTATTATTCCAGATAAGAACCCGTTATAATTAGCGCCGGAACTGAATGACACCATCGTACCAATAACTCCTGTTACATTGATGGTGGAGCCGTCCTGATAATCGGCCACGGGTACCGTACCGCCACTGCGCACCCATGTAAGGGTTGATCCGTTTAAGAACCGCACTGTACCTGTTGTACTGTTTGTAAATACAGCGGCTGCATGCAATGAAGTAATATAAACTGTACCGGAAATATCAACGTTGGTCAATGCTGTTAAACCAACATTATTTACTGTCCAGGTAGATGCGTATCCAAAAAATAAAGTGCCATCAATTTGCGCATTGTTTGTTCCGGAAGCCCCGTTCGTTGTAACCGACACCCCAAAAGTAAAACCTGCCTGGCCCAAAGAAAGCGAGGTGCCATTATCTACCTTCAGCACCGGTGTGGCATCGCCGTTATTATTGATGCTGATGGTTCTGTTTGCGGATGAAGATCTCAATACTGCATTGGAAGCCGTTACCCTTAACGAGGCGATACTGGGGTTAATATCCACTTCGCAAATGGGATTAAGCGAATTAAAAATAACTGTGTCAGTGGATGCCGGCACACCTGATGGCGACCAGTTGCCTGCAGTATTCCAGGTTCCTCCTGAACTTCCCACCCATGTTTTACTGTTTTGTGCAAACACGGTGTTACCAAAAATCAAAGCAAATACAAATCCACTTACAGTAAGTAAAGTTCTTTTCATACCAACAAATTATTGGGTGATCTAAATAAAACAGCAACGTTTTGTGAGGGGCGGGATAAAGCAGCAGTTTTGCTTAAAGCAAGATACGTTAATTCCATAAAAGGCTGCCGCTGCCCACGCATGGAAGAAAAATAATATTTTCCACATAAGTGAATAGCAAAAAAATCCCGCTGCAATTAATGCAGCGGGACCAAAAAGAAAATATCGCTTACTGCTTCACAAAACGCACCGTCTTTACATTGCCTGCATCTGCAGTAATGGCTGTAATAAAATATAAACCCGCTGCAAGTTGCTGCACATCCATATCCAGCAAATTGCTGCCGGCAATAAGCGGGTAATGGTGTTTTGCAACCAGTTGTCCCGATGCTGTCCGTATCATCACATCCAGCCTTGTTTTTTGTGCGGCTGTTACATTCAGCTGGAGGCTGCTGCTCACAAGGCCGGGCAGCACATGTACAATATCAAATCCATTGCTGCTATTGATAACAGCAGCAATGGCGCTGTAAAATGTTTTGCCATTGATATCAGTGATACGGATGCGGTAATATGCTGTTCCTGGAAGAATTTTATCATCGGTATACTGTAATGTTGTTACAGGCAGGTTGGCCAGTGTTGTAAAATTGCGGCCATCGTGCGAACGTTCAATGACCATTTCTTTTATAACCGCAGTGGTGTTCAGCCTCCAGTTCAGCAACACAACATCATTTTTATTTTGCGCAAACAGGTCAACCAGTCTGGGTATGCTCAGTATCGCTCCCAAATTACCAATCACCATGGGCAACGCGTTGCCACCTACAAAAGCATTTACGGTTGCCGTAACCTGGTAAGTGCCGGTTTGCAGCAGTCCCGACTGGCTGATGTTCCAGCCTGACGTGTACACACCATGCTCCACTGCAGATGTAAAATTGAAACCGGGATTTGCATCGCCTGCTCCATAATTGAACGTGATGTTCACTCCTGCACCGGGTGTGGCAGATGGGGTGACCGTCCACGTGCGGTTCACCGCATTATTGGGCAGCAGCAATGGAAAAGGAAAACCTGGCTCCACCCTTGCCGCATAATCTGCATTATTACCATTTGCAATAGCAATGGCATTGATGGTAATGGTATTTGCTCCAATGGGAAACACCGCAGTGGCGGCGCCAATATTTTTAATGATGAGTTCGCCCGTATTATCAGTAACCACATGCTGCGTGGCGGCATAGCCACTTGCCGATGCAATGGTAAGATCATTGATGCCAAGCGTGATATTGCCCGCTATAAAATTCAGTGCACCGCTTATTTCCCTGGAGGTATGCAGTATCACACCACCGGGATTATTGATGGCAAGATTAGTAAGTCCGCAGGTTGCCGAAAACTCTTTATCTGATGTAAGCTGCACCGAAGAAGCGCCGTATTGCAATGTTGCACCGGCGCCATAAACAATGGCAGCTCCTGTTCCCAAAACAATATTGCCACCATTGTGAAACAAAGTGCCGTTAATGGTGAGTGTAATGCCAGCATCAACAGTTAGTGTGCTGCCTGTGCTCAGGGAAAGATCATGCAGTGTTTGGTTGCTGCTGATTTGCAAAGTGCCGCCGCTGTTCAGCAGCACATCATTTGTATTGGGCAAACTGCCGCCACCTGTGCGGGCCAGCTGCAATGTACCGCCGTCGATGGTGGTTAATCCGTCATACGTACAGGCGCCACCCAAAACAATTTTGCCTGTTGAAGTACTGTTGATGGTAACGCCCGAACCACTCCCGCTGATAACTCCGTTAAAAACATGTGCAGCAGAATTGCCAATGGTGATGGTTCTTGTTACGGCATGGCCCAGCAGCATGGGCGCATCAAAAGTGAGGATGGCCGTGGCCGAGGCCAGTCCTGTGGTGGCGCCAATAGTAAAATTGCCATTGATAATAACCTGTGATGGTTTGCCCGATAAATTCCTGCTGGCATTGGAGCATATGGTGCCGCCATTAATGGTGAACGTATTGCCCGACCCAACAGCATTTACACCACGCAGCACCAGCGTGCCCGCATTCAGGGTAAAGCCGCCGCCATAGGTACTGCCACCCAATGCAAATACACCGGCGCCTGATTTTATAAAGCCGGTGCCTGCCGTCGCCGACACACCCTGCGACCCGAAGTCAAATGTTTTGCCCGAAGCCACATTCACGGTAATAACGGTACCGCCTGTGCCAAATGTGCCACCGGGTGTTACAGTAACATCTTCATTGGCGGTAATGCCCGAGCAGGCAATGGTGGCACCGGTAATGGCGGATGAAGGCACATCAAAAACAGCGGCGCTGTTTGCGGTCCATGTTTGTGTGTACGGGCCACCACTGGCATTGCCCCAGGTACTGGCGGCATTCCAGGTTCCTGTGCCGTTCCAGTACAACTGGCCCTTGCAGCAGGCTGCCATAACACTGAAAAGCAGGATGAAAAAAGGTTTTTTGAAATTGTTGAAATAATGACATGCAGGGGGTAACAGGATCTGTTTCATAGATACAAATTGTTTACGGTTAAAAAATAGGGCGATTCTTTAAAGGACGGGCATGCCGCTTCCGGGGAGGAAGGGAACCGGGAATGGATTAACTTGAAACGTAGATTTTAGTCATCACCTGACGAAGCCCAGTGATTGTTGTGATTATACAATGTACGGCTATTTTGCAAAATTGCAAAACCAGTGAATGCACGGCTGTGGATATCTGCAAATAAAAAGTCCCCCGCAAAACGGGGGACTGTATACTTTCAAAACGATTTAGTGTTTTACTGCGTCCTTGGCTTTATCCACCATTTTATTGGCAGCATTTTTTACGTCTTTACCTGCTTCTTTTGCGCCTTCGGCCACTTTAGTTGCCGTTTCTTTAACACCTTCTTTTGCTTTATCCATCATGGCGCCTGCTTTGCTTTTTACAGTATCCATCATGTCGCCTGCTTTTTTCATGGCAGTATCCATCATCTTGCCGGCAGTGTCGGCAATTTTTTGTGCGTCAGCTGCTGGTGATGTGGCGTTAGCAGAATCAGTTTTTGTTTCTGGAGCTTTATCTCCATCGTTGTTACATGCGGTCAGAACAGCCGCAACAGCGAAAATGGCAAACAATTTTTTCATTTTGATTTTATTTTAGTTTACAAATCGGGAGCAAAGCTAGCATTTTATATGAGCCATGCAAGTTATATGACAATAATTAATGCACCGTTCATAAAAAAATAAAACTGGTAACCGCCTGCGTAATTTCCGCATTATTTTTTTCGGAAGAACAGTCTTACCGGCACACCGCTGAAATTGAAATGCTGGCGCAACTGGTTTTCAAGGTAATGCTTGTAAGGCGGCTTAATATCATCGGGCAGGTTGCAGAAAAATGCGAATGCCGGTGTGTTGGTGGGCAGCTGGGAGATATACTTTATTTTTATTAGGATACCCCTTACCACCGGCGGCCTGTAGCCTTCAATGGCTTTCAGCATTACATCATTCAGTTCTGACGTGGGTATTTTACGTTTGCGGTTCTCGTACACTTCCAGCGCTGCCTCAATGCATTTAAAAATGCGCTGCTTCTCGTGCACAGAAATAAAGATGATGGGCACATCGCTGAATGGTGCAAAACGTTTTTTCAGCTCGGCCTCGTATTCTTTGGCTGTATTGGTTTTCTTATCTTCAATCAGATCCCATTTGTTTACCAGCACCACAATGCCCTTGCCTTTTTTGGCGGCCAGTGCAAATATGGAAAGATCCTGCGCTGTAATGCCCTTACCCGCATCAAGCATCAGCAAACAAATATCCGCTTCATCCATGGCCTTAATGGCACGTATCACCGAATAGAACTCGAGGTCTTCATGCACTTTTGTTTTTTTACGGATACCGGCAGTATCGATCAAAATAAATTCTTTGTTGAAGAGATTGTAATGCGTGTGGATGGTATCTCTTGTTGTACCGGCAATATCACTCACAATGGTTCTTTCTTTACCAATCAACGCATTCAGCAAAGATGATTTGCCCACGTTGGGCTGGCCAATGATGGCAAATTTTGGAAGCTCGCTGTTTACAGCGGTGGCTTCGTCTTCGGGTTGTATCAGCGCTGGTACCGCATCCAGTATTTCGCCGGTGCCGCTGCCACTGATGGATGACACAAGGAAAATATGTTCAAACCCAAGGCTGTAAAATTCACTGGCTTCCAGCAGGCGGTCGTGATTGTCCACTTTATTCACCACCAGGAAAACCGGCTTATTGCTGCGGCGCAGCATATCGGCCATACTCTCATCCAGGTCCGTAATACCTGTGGCCACATCCACCATAAAAATGATGGCGTTGGCTTCTTCCACGGCAATCATTACCTGTTTGCGTATTTCTTTTTCAAATACATCATCGCTGCCGGCAACAAAACCGCCCGTATCAATTACGTTGAATGTTTTACCCGACCATTCGGCAATACCGTACTGGCGGTCGCGTGTTACACCGCTCACGTCATCCACAATGGCTTTGCGCTGCTCCAGCATGCGGTTGAAAAAGGTGCTTTTGCCCACGTTGGGGCGGCCTGTTATTGCTAATGTGAAACTCATAATGGTTGATGGTTAATGGTTCATAGTTGATGGTTCACAGCACAATAAAAACCATGAACTATCAACCATGAGCTATGAACTAATATCCGTATTCCCTTAACTGCATTTCATTGTCGCGCCACTTGGGACGCACTTTTACAAACAGCTCTAAAAAAACCTTGTTGCCTAAAAATGCCTCTATATCCTTTCTCGCCTCTGTACCTATTTTCTTGATCATTTTACCACCTTCGCCTAAAATAATGCCTTTTTGCGTTTCACGCTGCACAATGATGTCGGCACCAATCTTTATTAAAGTAGATTTCTCTTTAAACTCCTGTACCAGCACCGTGGTATGGTAAGGAATTTCATCACCAAAGAACTGGAATATCTTTTCACGTATCATCTCTCCCACAAAAAATTTGGTGGGCAGGTCGCTGATATCATCTCCCGCAAAAAAGGGTTCGCCTTCGGGCAGCAGTTTGAGTATTTTTTTTAGCAGGAAATCGATGCCGTTCTTTTTAAGTGCCGACAGTATAACCACTTCCTTGCAGTAAGGCTGTTTGCGGTAATAGTCACTTATTTTATCCAGCTGTTCTTTTGAGGCTTTGTCGGCTTTGTTCAGCACCACAATGGCGGGCACCCGTAATTTGAGCGCAGTAAATATGGCATTGCTTTCTTCCTGTTCTTCGTTGGCATCGGTAATAAGCAGGGCCACATCCGCATCTTCCAGGCTGCTCTTTACCGCCTGCATCATTTTTTCGTGCAGTTTATATTTAGGTTCGATGATACCCGGTGTGTCGGAAAAAATGACCTGGTAATCGTCTTCTGTTAAAATTGCCTTGATGCGGTGGCGGGTGGTTTGCACCTTGGGAGATACAATGGCCATCTTCTCGCCCATGATGGCGTTTAACAGCGTGCTTTTACCCGCATTGGGTTTACCAAATATGTTTACAAAGCCTGATTTCATTATTGTGGCAATAAGAATAATGCATTACCACTGCAAGAAGCCGGTGAAGAGGAGGTAATCATTATTCATTATTCTTTTATTTAGTAATGAATAAAAAATCCTCAAATCCGGTGACTTGAGGATTAAATTTAGTTGCGAAGACCGGGATCGAACCAGTGTCCGCCAGCTGGCGGATATGAGCCATCACATCGCTTGAATTAAGGTCCGGATAAAATTTCTTCCCGCTGCAGATTTCAGTTCTTTTTCACGTATCATGGCTGCAGCTTTTGTTGAATATTCCTCTTTATAAACCAGTTTCCAGGGTCTGAATTTTATCGTCCACCCCTTTTGCCCTAATTCATTATGAGAAATCAGGCGTTGTTGCAGGTTAGAAGTATACCCAACATAAATTTTATCAAAATCCATGCTATAGAGTACGTATACTGTAAACATGGAATAAACTTAAACAAAGAACTGCTGTAATCAAAAAAAGGCTCTTGTTTGAGCCTTAGATTTAGTTGCGAAGACTGGGATCGAACCAGTGACCTTCGGGTTATGAGCCCGACGAGCTACCGCTGCTCTACTTCGCAGTGCAAAAGTAAGGCTTTGAGGCTTTGCTGCCAAATAATATACATTTGTTGTACAATTATTTTTTATGAAGCAGTACGCAATTATCGTATTATCCTTACTGGCAGTGGCTTTGGGCGCCGGGTGCAAAAAGAAAATAAAACAACAGGAAGACGAGGTTTACAGCCGTCATTTGCAACGGCAGGTAAAACTCACCATCATCAGCACCCCTATGCCCGACGATAAAAGCACCATGAACCTATTATTGCTGAACGACGGGCAAGACCTGGAAAAACTGGGTGTAAAAAAAATTGTGGACAGCCTGTACAGCAAAAAACTGATCGCTCCCCTGCTGGTGGTGGGCATACATGCCGGCAGCCGTGAAAAAGAATATGGGGTGAGTGAGATACCCGATTTTATGAACCGTGGTGATAAGGCGGATAAATATGCCGCATTTATTGACAACGAACTCTACCCCTTTATAAAAAAGAAAGCCGTGGTGCGCAAGTTCAACAGCGTGGTGATAGCGGGTTGTTCTTTGGGTGGCCTATCGGCATTTGATATTGCATGGGACCATGCAGATAAAATTGATAAAGTGGGCGTATTCTCCGGTTCGTTCTGGTGGCGTGATAAAGATGTTACAGATGCGGCATACACCGACGATAAAGACCGCATTATGATCAGCAAGGTGCGCAGCAGTCACCGCCGGCCGCATTTAAAATACTGGTTTTACACGGGGGGAAAAGAAGAGACCGCCGACCGTGATATAGACGGCATCATTGACGTTACAGATGATACCAAAGACCTGTTGGAAACCATCAAAAACAAAAATGTTTGCCTGCCCGAAGATATCATGTATACCGAAGACCCCAACGGCATTCATGATTACACCTCATGGCGGCAGCAGTTGCCCGCATTTCTGTTATGGGCTTTTGGAAAATAAAAAGAACCGGCAGGGCCGGTTCCTTTATGTTGTTCACCCATCAAAGTTATTTTCCTTTTTTACCCACGCTGCTGGCACCGCCGGTATGCTGTTCTTTAATAACCGCATTGCCTTTGTAGTTGATATCACTGGCGCCACTGGCATGCGCCGTTAACTCCTTATTCACGGTAATATGAATATCTGAAGCGCCAGATGCTTTTGCCGTGCAGTATTCTGCAGTAAGGTCATACCCTTTTACATCACTGGCGCCGCTTGATTCAATATCCACTTTTTGCGCCGTGCCCTTAATGGTTACATCACTGGCGCCACTTAAATTGATCTTCAGTTCATCGCTTATTTGCACCGCACCCTTAAAATCACTGGCGCCGCTCATAATCAGGTTCAGCGAAGGCACATTGATCACTCCCGAAACCTGCACATCACTGGCGCCCGATGCTTCCAGCTTATCCAGCGTTTTGAATGAAATATATACCCGCAGGTGGCGGTTTTTAAAATTGTTCCAGCCTTTTTCATTATTGTAATATACACGCAGCTGGCCGTTGTTCACCTCTGCCTTTATACCATCGCGGTATTTGGCTTCTGATGCGCTTACAGCCACCGCTTCATCATCGCCCTGCGATAAAAACAGGTCGATGCCATCGGATATTTTTATGCTGCTGAAACTGCCGTTCACGGTTCTCACCTCGGCATTGGGATCGCTGATGATATCTTTTTGTGCAGCTGCGGTAAACATGCTGCCAAACATTATTAAAACTGCAATGATCTTTTTCATGTTGATATAGCTTTAACCGTTATGCTTTTTTTACACTGCCGCCGCTGTTCACATCCAGTTCTTTTATTACAGCGCCGCCTTTATATTTAATACCGCCGCCACTGTTGGCCTTGGCATTTAATTCTTTGTTGATGGTAATACGCACTCCGCCCCCGCTGGTAGCTTTTGCATCACAGTAATCCACCGTTAGATCAAAACCCTTGAACACGGCGCCGCTGCTAACATTTACTTTAATGTTACCGGCACTGCCCGATATATTTACAGATGAACCGCTGTTTTGTTCCACTGTTAAATCTTTTGCAGCCAGTTTACCTTCAAAAGAAGATCCGCTGGTGAATTTCATTTCCAGTCCGCTCACATTCACATTCCCCTGCACATCTACATCGGCCCCGCCGGATGCATGCAGTTTTTCGAGGGTTTTAAAAGATACATACGCTTTCAGTTTGCGTTTGTCGTTGGCTGCCCAGTTAATGCCCTTGTAATCATAATAGATCTTAAGAGTGCCATTCACCACTTCTGTTTTGAAACGCTCCATGTATTTTTCTTCCGAAGCGCTCACGGCAATGGATTCTTCACTGCCCTGGGTAAGGTACAGGTCAACCCCGTCTGAAACACTGATGGCTGTAAAACTTCCGCTCAGCGTTCTTTTTTGTGCACCGGCATCATTAAAGGTTTTTTCCTGCGCTGCCACTGAAAGGCCCGCAAAAACCAACACTGCTAAAAATAATTTCTTCATGGCTATACTTTTTTTATGATACGAAATAAGAAAAAGAAAAGTTACAGGAACTGTAAAATTTCTTTTTCAAACACCCTAACTTTGCCGAAAGTTCTTGTTTAACCGACTGAATTTCCGGGGTGTCCTGCCAAAAGCAGGACTGAGATCATACCCGTTAACCTGATCAGGATAATGCCTGCGTAGGAAGAAATGACCGCCATTACGGCCATATTTAACGACCCGTCTCTCCGGACTTCAGCACAAATTTTATTGATTATGAAGAAAGTATTACTAAGCACTGCTTTGTGTACGTGCGCATTTGTTGCCTGGAGTCAAACAAAGAAAAAATTTAATGACACCACTTATCTCCAGCCCGTGGAGGTAAACGCCGTGAGGGCCGGCGAAAAAGCACCCTTTGCCAAGACCAACCTTGTAAAGGCCGACATTGCCAAAAGCAATTTGGGGCAGGACCTTCCCTTTTTGCTGAACCAAACCCCCGGTGTGGTGGTTAACTCCGATGCCGGTGCAGGCGTGGGTTATACCGGCATTCGCATCCGCGGTACCGATGCCAGCCGCATCAATGTTACCCTCAATGGCATCCCTTACAATGATGCCGAAAGCCAGGGCACTTATTTTGTTGACCTGCCCGATTTTTCCTCTTCGGTAAACAGCGTGCAAATCCAACGCGGTGTGGGCACTTCCTCCAATGGTGCCGGTGCATTTGGTGCCACCATCAACCTCAGCACCAATGAGCTCAACAAAAAATCTTACCTGGAGCTGAACAACAGCGCCGGCTCGTACAACACTTTTAAAAACACCCTGCAGTTTGGCAGTGGTATTTTGGGCAAACATTTTACCATTGATGGCCGCATCAGCCGCATCAGCAGCGATGGTTATATTGACCGTGCCACCAGTAACCTGCGTTCATTTTATTTGAGCACGGCTTACGTGGATGAAAAAAATTCCCTGCGCCTGAATGTTTTCAGCGGCAAGGAAAAAACCTACCAGGCATGGAATGGTGTGCCCGAAAGTTATTTAACCACCAACCGTACTTATAATTCTGCCGGCACCGAAAAACCCGGTGATCCTTACGATAACGAAACAGATAATTACACACAAACACACTACCAGCTGTTTTACAACCACCAGTTCAGTCCCTACTGGAAAGGCAATGTGGCGGTGTTTTTAACAAGAGGAAAAGGTTATTATGAGCAATATAAGGCCGGCCGAAAATTAGCTGACCTTGGTTTACCCAACTATGTAAACGGCAGCACCACTGTTACAAAAACAGATATCATCCGCCAGCTGTGGCTGGATAATTATTTTTACGGCACCATATTTTCGGCACAGTACCATAAATACAAAACTGAGTTTACCATTGGCGGCGGATGGAATGGTTACGATGGTAAGCACTATGGTATTGTAACATGGGCTAAAGTTCAGGCCGCAGTTCCTGCCAACTACCGTTTTTACAATTTGAATGCAGATAAAAAAGACCTGTCGGTGTACAGCAAGCTCACACAGGAACTGGCTAAAAATCTCTATGGCTTTGCCGACCTGCAGTTCCGCAATATCAATTATGATATCAATGGTTTCAGGGATAACCCCCGTATTATTGTAAACAACAACTACAATTTTGTAAACCCCAAACTGGGGCTTACCTACAGCAAAAACAACTGGCAGGCATATGTTTCGTATGCATACGCACAGCACGAACCCAACCGCGATGATTTTGAAGCAGGCACCACCCAGCAACCCAAACCCGAAAAGCTGAATGATGTTGAACTGGGTATTGAAAGAAAGAAAAAGAATTATGCCTTTGGCGTGAATTTGTATTACATGCTGTATAAAGACCAGCTGGTGCTTACCGGCAAGATCAATGATGTGGGTGCGTATACCAGGACCAATATTCCCAACAGTTACCGCACTGGCATCGAACTGCAGGGATCTTATATCATCTGCAAATACCTGGATGTTGCCGCCAACGCCGCTTTCAGCAGCAACAAGATCAAAAATTTTACCGAGTACATGGATGATTATGACAATGGCGGGCAGCAAACAAAATTCTATTCCAAAACTGATATCTCATTTTCGCCGGACGCTGTAATTGGTGGTACGGTAAATATCAATCCTGTAAAGAATGGTACGGTCAGCCTCATCAGCAAATACGTGAGCCGCCAGTACCTCGATAATACTTCCTTGAAAAACCGCAGCCTCGATCCTTATTACACACAGGATGTAAGGCTGAGCTACACCGTTAAAGGCCGCACTTTAAAACAAACTGATTTTATTGTTCAGCTCAACAATATCTTCAGCAAAAAGTACGCACCCAATGGTTACAGCTTCAGCTATATCTATGGCGGGGCACTTACAACAGAGAACTATTATTTCCCAATGGCGCCATTTAATTTTATGGCCGGGGTGAATATACGTTTTTAAAGAGGTGGCAGCCTTACAAAAGCTGCCGCCTCTTTCACTGTTTTGAAGACGAAAGAACTTGAAAAAGAAAGGCTTCCTTGCGGAAGCCTTTCTTTTTGGCAACCATATTCATTTTAACGACCACATAAATCTTATTGCCAACATTTCTTTCTGTAATTCACCCGAAACCATAATCTTTGTCTTTTAATAATGAGCGTGCAACCACCAGATATAAGACATGTGCAGGTAACCCGTTATGTAACACCATTGCGTGAGGGCGGTTCATTGCCTGCCATTGCTGAAGCGGATGATGGTTTTTTGTATGTATTGAAATTCCGCGGCGCCGGGCAGGGCAGCAAGGCATTGATAGCAGATCTTATCGGGGGTGAAATGGCAAAACTGTTTGGACTGCATGTACCCGAACTGGTATTTGCAAGCCTGGATGAAGCCTTTGGCCGCACCGAACCCGATGAGGAGATACAGGACCTGCTGCGTGCCAGCGTGGGGCTGAACCTGGGGCTGCATTATTTATCGGGTGCCATTACTTACGACCCGGCTGTTAAAAAAACAGATGAGGTCACCGCATCAAAAATTGTGTGGCTGGATGCCTTGCTGATGAATGTGGACCGTACGGCCCGCAACACCAATATGCTCAGCTGGCGCAACGAACTGTGGCTGATTGATCATGGCGCTGCACTGTATTTTCATCATACCTGGACCAATTGGGAAGAACAATCGGTTAAACCTTTTGTACAAATAAAAGACCATGTGCTGCTGCCACAGGCCGCATTGCTGCAACAAACCAACGAGCAGTTGCAAAAAATTATAACAGCAGAAAGCATACGCGCCATTGTATCGGTGGTGCCCGACGCATGGTTGCAGCAGGCCAATGTGGATGCAACACCCGAAGCCATGCGTGAAGTGTACTGCCGTTTTTTAATGAACCGTTTACAGCATTCCGATATATTTTTAAACGAAGCCATCAATGCCAGAACAGCACTTATTTGAATATGCCGTTATCAGGCTGGTGCCGCGTGTGGAGCGTGAAGAGTTCCTCAACGCGGGCGTGATCGTTTTTTGCAAACGGCCGCCTTTTTTGCAAACACAGTTTGCACTGGATGAGCAAAAACTGCTGGCATTATTTCCCGCTGCCGATATTGCAGAGATCAAGGCTCACCTGGAAGCGTTTGAACAAATCAGCAGGGGCACTTCAACAAACAGCCCTATAGCGGCGCTCGATATCGCCTCCCGTTTTCGCTGGCTTACCGCAAAACGCAGCACCGTGGTGCAAACATCTGCGGTGCACAGTGGCTTGTGCAGTAACCCGCAACAAACCGTACAGCATTTACTGGAACAATTAGTGTTATGAACATATTTCAATCAGCTTTTACCACCGATGATGCACTGACCTGGCAAACTGTTGGCGAGGGTGTGCAGCGCAAGATCATGACCTACGATGACAGCCTGATGCTGGTAAAAGTAAAATTTGAAACAGGCGCCATTGGCAGTGTTCACCAGCATTACCATGCGCAGGTAAGCTATGTGGCCGCCGGAATATTTGAAGTGGAAATGGAAGGTGAGAAAAAAACACTCCGTGCCGGCGATGTGTTTTATGCAGCGCCACACAAATTGCATGGCGTGGTTTGTATCGAAGCTGGTATGCTAATAGATGTGTTCAACCCATACAGGGAAGATTTTGTATAGCGGATGATGCAAGGATTATATAAACATATTGACCGCACCGCTTGTATATTGCTGGTATTGGCTTTGGCAGGATGCAATAGTGCAAATAACAATGAGGACAAAGCAGCGCCGGCACCAGCAGTTGTTACAACAACTCCGCCACCCGTTTCAGGAGAATATCATTTAAAGGCGAATTACAGCGCATTCAACACAACGGTGGAAGTACTCTTCACCGATACTAGGGATTCCATCAGCGAAACACAGAAAAAAAATTACGAGGGCTTTTTACAAAAACAGGATCAGCTGCAACCGCAGATAATGAAAAGTATTTTTGTTTTCTATAAAAAAGCGTATCCCGCTTATAAAGAAGGATGGGAAACCGGCGAAAAACTCAGTGATGAAGAGATTGAAAAGAACCTGCCCAAACCCACCACCGCCGAAAAACTCAAATCCTTTATTACGCCATCGGCCATTTATATTCAAAGCAAGAATGATTGTGCGGAAGGCACGCTGATCATAGAATTCAACTGCCCCTGGGATATGGAAAACGGACTGAGCGTACGTATTAAAAACTGGGAAGTGGCCGAAGTGAACACAGCAGACAGTATAGACTTCTGAATAAAAAAAGTTTCCTGTTATGGAAGCCTTTTCTTCAGTAAATTATTTTATCAGAACAAGCCAAACAAGGTACTGTCAATACTCGAAATGATCTGCCCCAGATGTTCTTCGTTTTCGGCAAACTTGTTTTTATCAGCATCAATGATCAGCAGCGGACCTTCCTTGTAATTGTCGATCCAGCCATTATAGAACTCGTTCAGTTTTTTTAAATAATCCAGGCGGATATTTTCTTCATACTCACGGCCGCGTTTTTGAATTTGCGCCACCAGCGTGGGCACCGATGCTTTGAGGTAGATCAGCAAATCGGGCGGCTGCACCATGCTTTTGAGTGTTTCAAAAAATTTATAGTAGTTGTCAAAATCCCTTTTGCCCATCAGCCCCATATCGTGCAGGTTGGGTGCAAATATGTTGGCATCTTCATAAATGGTGCGGTCCTGTATAACGGTTTCGGTGCCGCGGTGAATTTCGAGTAACTGGTTCAGCCTGCTGTTCAGAAAATAGATCTGCAGGTTAAAGCTCCAGCGGGGCATGTCTTCGTAAAAATCATTCAGGTATGGATTGTGATCCACATCCTCAAACTGCGGTATCCATTTATAATGCTTGCTCAGCATTTCGGTCAGCGTAGTCTTGCCTGCACCGATATTTCCGGCCACAGCGATGTGTTTTGGTTTTTTAGTTTTAGCCATAATTCAATTGACGATTGCAGGTTGCAGATTTCGGTTTACTGTCAATGCCGGACAACTAAAGTAAACAAAATCTGAACTCTAAAATCTAAATTCAGAAATATTTTAAAGCCTGTTTCCCGGGGTAAATCCGGGGTTGTTAATAGTATTGGAGCCCCATTGCTTCCCTCACCACTTTCATGGTGGCATTGGCACTTTTGTTGGCTTTTTCGGCCCCCATTTCCATTACTTCCTTCAGGTATTTTTTATCGGGTAAAATGCTGTTGATCCGCTCACGGATGGGCCCGATGAATTGCACCATATCCTCGGCCAGCTGTTTCTTCAGGTCACCGTAACGGATATTGCAGCTATTGTAATCTGCATCAAATTTAGCCACCACATCCGGTGCCGATACCAGCTTCATCAGCCCGAAAATATTTTCAATATAATCGGGTTTTGCCTGGTTGGGCTCCGTAGGGCCGCTGTCGGTTTTCGCCTTCATTACTTTTTTGCGGATCATATCATCCTCGTCTGATAAAAACAGGGTGCTCATCCCATTTTCACTCTTGCTCATTTTACCGCTGCCATCGAGGCTGGGCACTTTTACCAGTTCGGCGCTGCTGCCGCTATAGGCAACCGGTTCAGGAAAAATTTCGCCATAACGATGGTTGAAACGGTTGGCAAAATTGCGGGCCATTTCAAGGTGCTGCTCCTGGTCTTTACCCACAGGCACATATTTGGCACGGTGAATGAGAATATCTGCCGCCTGCAGCACAGGATACGTGAGCAGCCCGGCATTCACATTATCGGGGTGCTGGCGCACTTTATCTTTAAACGTAACCGTTTTTTCCAGCTCACCCTTATAGGCCAGCATATTCAGGTACAGGTACAGTTCGCTGGTTTCGTACAGGTGGCTCTGGCAATAAAAAGCCGCTTTTTGCGGATCCAGTCCGCAGGCAATATTTTCTGCCAGCACCCTTTCCACGTTTGTCTTCAGCTCTTTTGTATCGGGATGCGTGGTGAGCGAATGCAGGTCGGCCACCATGAAATAACATTCGTATTCCTCCTGCATTTTGATATAATTGCGCATAGCCCCAAAATAATTCCCCAGGTGTAAAAAACCCGTGGGACGGATGCCGCTCATTACGATTTCTTTCTTCTTTTCCATAACACTTTTCTGTAACCCATTTAAATTGTCAGGCGGCGAAGATAAGAAGTTTAGGCGGTTGCCGCTCACAGAAAACAGCCTGTTATAACCATTAAACCAAGTATATTTGTTGTATGGAAGTAAACGACGCATTGGTGGACAAACTGGCCCATCTTTCAAGGCTGCAGTTTGGCGAAACGGAAAAGGAAGAGATCAAAAACGACCTGCAGCGCATGATACAGTTTGTGGAAAAACTGAACGAAGTGGATACCACCGGCGTGGAGCCCCTGCTGCATATGAGTGAACAGGTGAATGTGCTGCGTGAAGATGAAGTGCGTGGAAGCGTGCCCACTGCCGAAGCCCTCAAAAATGCACCCGTGCACGATGCGGAGTTTTTTAAAGTACCGAAAGTGATAAAGAAATAGTTTCTTAGTTTATCGGTTAACTGGTTGATTGGTTAAATGATCTCCAGATGCCAACCAATTAACTAATTAACTAATTAACCAATCAACCAATTAACAATGGCCAACAGCATCATTCATCTCGAAAACATCCGCAAAAGTTATTATTTGGGCAAACAGGAACTGCAGGTACTCAAAGGCATCAGCCTGGATGTTTTAAAGAATGAATACGTGGCGCTGATGGGGCCCAGCGGAAGCGGTAAATCAACGCTGATGAATATTCTCGGCTGTCTCGACTCTCCCACCGGCGGCCGTTATGTGCTCAATGGAAAAGATGTGAGCCGTATGCCCGACAATGACCTGGCCGAAGTACGCAACAGGGAAATAGGTTTTGTATTCCAGCAATTCAATTTGCTGCCACGCTTAACCGCACTCGAAAATGTGGCGCTGCCACTGATCTATTCAGGCATTGGAAAAAGAGAAAGACTGGAACGTGCTGCCGAAACACTGGCCAAAGTAAAACTGGATGACCGCAGCCATCATAAACCCAACGAACTGAGTGGCGGGCAGTGCCAGCGTGTGGCCATTGCCCGTGCACTGGTAAACAATCCTTCCATTATACTGGCCGATGAACCCACCGGTAACCTCGACTCTAAAACATCATACGAGATCATGGATATTTTAGGAAAGATCCATGCCGATGGCAATACCGTGGTACTGGTAACACATGAAGACGATATCTCCCATTTTGCCCACCGCATCATCCGCCTCAAAGATGGTATTGTGGAAAGCGATAAACAAAATACCAACCCTGTTACCATTGCGCAAATGGCATAACTTTTCCTGAACCAATACACTTAATTTTTGTTGCTTTGTAAAATCAAGAGCGGGCTATGGCATTTAAAATTTATACTAAAACAGGCGACAAGGGTAAAACATCTTTAATAGGCGGTACCAAGGTGCCCAAGAGTCATTTGCGTATCGACAGCTATGGCACCATTGATGAACTCAATTCTTATATAGGTCTTGTAAGCGATCAGCTCACCGACGCCCCGTCAATAAAAATTTTAAGGGAAGTGCAGGACCGTTTGTTCACCATCGGCTCTTCACTGGCCTGCGACCCTGAGAAGGAACCTAAAATGAAGATTCCCGACCTGAAAGAAACAGACATCACACTTTTAGAAAATGAAATGGACCGCATGGACACCATGCTGCCCGAAATGCGTTCCTTTATTTTACCCGGCGGCCATGTGGCGGTAAGCACCACACATATTGCCCGCTGCATTTGCCGCCGTGCCGAACGCATTTGTGTGAACATGCAGCAACAGGATATGTTTGTAGATGAACTGGTGATCAAATACCTCAACCGCCTGAGTGATTATTTATTTGTGCTGGCAAGATATACCGGCCATTTACTGGGTATTGGAGAAATCCCCTGGAAACCAAGGGTATAATTTTTTACTTTAGACAACTGATTTATACTTTAAACAGTGCTGTTGAAAAAAAAACTTTTACTCCATTTTCTTTTCTTACTCACCGCAATTACGGTTACTGCACAACAGGCCGGCAGCAATCTTGTTTTATATTCCCTTACTGAAAAAGACGGACTTACCGATAACAGCATTACCTGTTTTTTGCAGGACAGCCGGGGTGTGATGTGGATGGGCAGCAATTACGGGCTGAATGCTTTTGATGGGTCGGTCATTAAACAATATCATCACAGCACCAACGGCAACAGCATTGCAAGTGAGGCAGTGAACGACATTAAAGAAGATGCACAGCAAAACCTTTGGCTGGCCACCGGCAACGGGCTATGCAGCTTCTCGCTTACCAACAGGCTTTTTACCACGTATCATTTTGATGAAAAAACAGAAGCGCTCAACCGGTATTACAGCCTGTCGGTAAATGACCATATTATTTTACTGGCCACAGAAGACGGGCTTGAACTGTTTAACACTGACACAAAAAAATTCACGCTGTATAAAAACAATACTGCTGGCAATGGCAATAACCGCATCACCAAAATTTTTACCGACAGCAAAAAAAGGACCTGGCTTTGCACTTATAACGGGCTGTGGCTTTTTAATGTTGCCGATAAAAGTTTTACCTCTTATGACAATGAATCCAACGATGCGTTATTCGATGGCCTGGTGAACGATATTTTTGAAGACCACCTGGGCAAGCTTTGGTTTGGCACCTGGAGCAAAGGGCTGAAGCTGCTGGACCCGCAAACAAAAAACATCACTCCGTTTTTGCAATATACCGGCAGCAGCACCAACCTGGCAGGCATAGCCGAACAAAAAACCGCAGCGGGTTACACTTTATGGGTAAGCAGTAACCTGGCAAGACTGGATGAACCATCCAGGTCATTTATACCGCTTGCACAAAATAACAGCCATGCAACTGCACTGGGTGCTGCCACGCACTTATATTGCGACCGCAACGGGCTTTTATGGATTGCCACTGAAGAAGGAATAAAAATATACAACCCGGCCAAACAATATTTCAGCACAACTATTTTGTCCAGTTTTGTACCGCTTACTTCGCAGGGCATTGCATTGCTGCCGCTGAAAAATAAATTACTGCTGGGTGGCGAAGGTGGCACAGCATTGCTGCTGTTCAATAACACGCTGCAGCAACAGCAAAATCTTTCGGCACAAATTGAGCAGGGCGCCGCAGTAATGCATATACAACAGGATAACAACGGTAATTTCTGGTGCTGCACTTCAAACGGGCTGGTATTACTGGATTCATCCCTGCAAAGAAAAAAACGTTTTGTGCATGATGACAAAAACCCCGCATCGCTGCCCAAAAATTTTCTCAACAGCACATTGCTTAAAAAAAACGGGGAAGTATGGATCATGCCATGGCGCAAAGGCATATGGCGGATGGACAGGACCACGCAGCAATTTCACCCGGTGATCACCATAAAAAATGACACCCTGCTTGCCGGTGCAAATATCTCCAAAGCCATTGAAGACGCAAATGGCAATACCTGGATCACCGATTATACAGGCGGTCTTTTTAAATACAACCCGCAAACAGGCAGTATAGAAAATATCATCCCCGCACACCGTTTTACCAATGAATACATAAGGGGTAATACTTTGTGGACCGTAGCTGCAGCAGAAATATTTTCGGTAGATGTCAGCACAGGAAAAACAACCGTTTTTTTATTGCCGGATGGAAAAAATAAATACGAGTACGATTTTATCCCTGATAGCAACGGGCATTTGTGGATCGCAACTAAAAATGGTTTGCTCTGTTTCGATACCAGTACAAAAAACTTTCGTCAATACACCGAAAGCGATGGCTTGTACAATGATGTGCTCGATATCAATTTTGCGCAGCTTGACAATGGCAATATCATCATGGCCGGCGGCACATATATTACCAGCTTCAACCCTTCCATTGCGCTGCAAAATAAAATTACAGCACCGTTGTTATTTACGGGAGCCGCATCCAATGGCATAGAGAAACCTGGCGGCAGCAGCATATTGGAATTTGACTGGGATGAAAAAAATATTTCTTTGAACTGGGCCCTGCTCAATTATTCCAACCCGCTGGGGAATATTTATTATTATAAACTCGACGGGGTGGATAAAGACTGGCAGCAGTCAGGCAACAAAGGCATAGCTGTATTCAACAGCCTGGAACCGGGGCAGTACCAGTTTCATTACAAAGCTGCCACAGCCGGTGGTGTGATGAGCGAAGAAAAAACATGCACCCTTATCATTCATCCGCCTTTTTGGAAAACATGGTGGTTTCGCCTGACGGCGTTATTGGCACTGGGATTTTTGTTTTACAGCATTGTGCGCTACATATCGCAACGCAACCTTAAAGAAAAAGTATTAACCCTGGAAAAAGAACAGGCAATTGAAAAAGAACGCAACCGTATCAGCCGTGATATGCACGATGAACTGGGCAGCGGCCTTACTAAAATTGCCATTCTCACCGAAGTGATCAAAACACAGCAGCAAAGCAATGAGCAAATTGAAAAGATAAGCACCACTGCCAGGGAACTGGTGGATAACCTGGATGAAATGGTTTGGGCACTCAACCCGCAAAACGATTCACTCGATAAGCTGGCCGCCTATATTGCCGAATATGCCAACCAGTTTATGGAAGGCACGGGCATTGACTGCATGATTGAGCTGCCAGATGACATAGCGCCCTTGCACATCGGCGAAGAAAAACGCCGCAATATTTTCATGGTGGTAAAGGAATTTTTAAACAATACGGTAAAGCACAGCAATGCAAAAAAAATAGCAGTACAGCTGCAGCAGCAGGGCAATGCCTTCAGTTTTGTTTTAAAGGATGATGGAAAAGGGTTTGACGCAGCACAAACAGGCAGCAACGGCAATGGTTTAAAAAACATGCAGCAGCGCATTGCAGATGCGGGCGGCCATGCAGTAATTACATCCTCTGCAAATGGCACCACGCTCTCCATCAGTTTTCACTAACACATTTTTACCACACCTGCTCACCCCATCATTACTTACATTTGTATATGCCTGTAAAAATTGCCATAGCAGAAGATATAGATGATATCCGCAACGGCCTGCATCTTATCATCAACAATACCGAAGGGTATGCATGCGGCTGCGTTTGCAAAGACGGGCATGAAGCCATTGAAAAAATACCACTTTACAAACCGGATGTGGTGCTGATGGATATCAATATGCCCGGCATCAATGGTGTGGAAGCCGTGCGGGCTTTAAAAACAAAATTGCCCGGCACACAGTTTATGATGTGCACCGTTTACGAGGAAGATGAACATGTTTTTGAAAGCCTGAAAGCAGGTGCCACAGGTTATATCTTAAAAAAAACGCCGCCCGCAAAACTGCTGGAAGCCATACAGGAAATTTATAACGGTGGCAGCCCCATGAGCAGCACCATTGCAAGAAAAGTAATGACTTCATTCAGTGACAATAAAGTGCTGCAGCCGGTTGACCACCTCAGCACAAGGGAAAAAGAAATATTGCAGCAACTGGGCCGTGGCCTGCAGTATAAACAAATTGCGGCCAGTCTCTCACTCAGCACCGAAACCATCCGCACCCATATCCGCAACATTTACGAAAAACTGCAGGTGCACAGCAAGGCAGAGGCGCTGCGCAAGGCATATAAAAGTTAGCCTACTACTTTTTTACCACTTCCTGCGTATGTGCAGGATATAACCCATGCAATATGTTTACAGCATAATAAAATGCTATGAAACGTATTATTTACCTGCTGCTGCTGTTTCCGCTGCATATGACAGCGCAAAATTTCGCCGATTACAAGAACTATGATTTTGTTCCGGGAGAAAAAACAATTTTCGAAGACAATTTTGTGTACGCAAAGAATGAAAAGCCATTGGGTAAATGGCAGTTGCTGGGAGGAAAAATATCGCTCATGAACCAGGATGGTGATACCTGCATCAGTGTGGATGAATACTACACAAAATTTAAACCGCTGCTGTTTAAAACAAAAACACTGCCCGACAGTTTTTCTATTGAATACGATACCTGGCTGGATAATGGATATGACGGCAACCCCGGTATTGAAATTCATTTGCAGAACGGCGATAACGAGATCATCATCACACCCAATAAACATGAGCTTTCTGTAAACTACCCCAACAGCGGCAGGGAAGCAAAAGAAAACCCCGAAGCATATTTTGGTGAAAATAAATTTTACGACCGCTGGGTGCATATTTCCATATCGGTGTTAGGCAAACAGCTGAATGTTTACCTGGACCAGTATAAAATGATTGTACTGGCCGATTGCAGGCTGAAGTGCCAGTCGGTTACCGTTACCGGCAATACCTCGCAGGCGATGAAAATATTGCTCAAAAACTTCAGGGTGGGCACCGGCTTCCCGCAAAAAATAAAACTGGATAAAGACCGGTTCATTACCCATGCCATCAAATTTGATGTAAACAAGGCAACACTCAAACCAGAGAGCATCACCATACTTAAAATGCTGCAGCAATACCTTACCGAAAACCCTGCCGTGAATTTTGAAATTGGCGGGCATACAGACAGTGATGGCAATGATGCTTACAACCTCAGCTTATCGCAGCAGCGTGCAGACGCGGTAAAAGCGCAACTGGTAAAAATGGGAATTGATGCGGCACGTCTTACCACGAAGGGTTATGGCAAAACCAAACCCATATCAGATAATAACACCCCGGAAGGCAAAGCAAACAACAGGCGGGTGGAATTTGTAAAGACGGGCAAATAACTTTCCATGGTCTTTCTGACAACAGAAGATTGTCTCCCCGGCACGGGGGCAATCTTTAAAATCATTCATCACCTTAACCTTTTATGATGAAACGCTTTTTTTCAATTGTAATAATGTTCATATCAGTACAACTGCATGCACAGCAATTTCCCAACAGCGATTTTAAAAAATGGGATGAGTATGGTTGCCCGGCAGGATGGAACTGCAACAATGATGCTGACTGCAAGGGTAAATTAAGTGTGGCAGATAAAATTAAAGGCGGCGCAAAACTTACTGTAATGCATTGCTTCGATCCAAAAAAGGAAGACCGCAGCAATAACGTGAACATGAGCTATGATGATATGAGCGCAAAGATCCCGAAGGGAAAAAAAGTAAAAATAAGTTTTGATTACACTTATGTGCCTGTTGGCAATGATGCAGCCTATATTAAAATTGATGCGGACTTTGATGAGGAAGTAAACAATGCCTTTCCGCAGTTTACTTATAACGATGCGGAGAATGGTGTGCTGAAAGCGGGCAGCAATATTCATGCTGAATGCCTGCTCAACTTTAACCCGCAGGGTGCAAAACAATACGCCGCACCACAGTCCTGCAATGCAAACTCCATCCGCACCAGTTTTGGTATTATGCCCGCAGAAGGCGGCAGCGATGTGCACAAGGGCTCATCACTCATCATTAGTCATATCAAATTTGAAATTGTATAGCATGAAATATTTGTTTACAACTGCAGTTATGCTGCTGTGCTTAAGAGCAGTTACTGTTGCACAGGATAATAATTATGGTGTGAAAGGTTTTTATCCGCAAACGCTGCAAGTGACAGATTCTGCTCCGGTGCTGTTAAATGGCATCAAAGCCGGTTACGAGATCAGGTCGGTGGACGCAGACAGCAAAAAAGACAACCAGGCCAAATACAAGATATATTTCTATCTCACCAATACCTCCACAGAGGCAAAGATCATGTACCAGAACAGCGGTTTCATGGGGCATTCCGGGCCTATCAACAACAATTTTGCCTTATTCAAATGCCTGAATGCAACAGGGGCAAGGTTCACCAATAAGATGTGCAGCATGGAACTGCAAGCTTGCAATATGATGGCAAAAGTGGAAGACAAAGACTGTAATGGCAAAACCACCATCAATACGCGGCAGGTGGAAATTGGTTACTGGCTCAAACCCGGAGAAACCGTTTCAAAAACATATCCCATGTACATCCCGCAAAGTGAAAAACCAAAAGTAACGGTAACCTTCTATCCTGAAGTGGCCAATCAAACAGGCACCATGATGAACGGGAACAGCAATAATGCCGCAGCAAATAATATTTCATTTTCACGCATCAAAAATTTCGCATCGGGCACTTATCTCAATAACCAGCAGGGGCCATTGCAATGCACTGCCATTGAAAACGGCTGGTGGAGCGCCGACTGGGAAATAAGACCGATGGAAGGCACAGAAAATTTTTACATCGTCAGCCGCTGGAAGAATACTTATATCAGCAGCACTGCAAACGGTATGCTGGCCGGCAACAGTAACGACACCAATGCCATGTGGCTGATACAGGAAAGCAATACACCCAATGTGTTTTATATAAAGAATGTTTCGGGCAACGGAAGGCTGTATGTTGAAAATGGGATACTGAAAGTTTCTTCCAGTTTTATCAGCAACGATGCTTTGACAAAATGGATCATTGAAAAATAAATTACACTTATGAAAGTATTGTTAACCACCTGTTTTATTTTTTGCATGGGCTGCATTGCGGCACAGCGCCCCGCTACAAAAGCCGAGCATGATGAAGATGCAAGAGTATTGCAGATCATTGCATCATCCATGCCCAAAGACATTGCCGAAGCGCCCGACCCGGAAGAAAGAAGTAACAATGGCATTGGCGGCAATTCATCTGACTTAACCGGTATCAGCGGTTTTCACAACAATATGAATTTTGCCACCCGCAATACATTCGAACATTATTATAAAGCTGATTACAACTTTAAAAAAATACCCGAGGAGCTGTCTGATGAGTTAACGCCCATCATTAACCAGGCAAGAGATAAAACTGATATGGCTTCGCTGGAAATTTTATATAAGCTCAGCAACTGCACCATTATTGTAAGTGTAAACCAATACAGCACCGGTAACGAGATACATTCGTTTTATCCAATTACTGCTTTCAAATCCCCCTATTCCAATGTGGCTTACCGCGACAGCAAGGGTTATGAAACCATTTTATTTTTTGGAGCATGTAAGCCGGTCCTTTCATCTGAAGATGGCGAAGCCCCCGATGGCAAGCCCCGGAAAACCTTCATGGTAGCCGATAAGGCGAAACTGCAAATTGGAACGGTGATACAAACCATTGCCATCAGTATTGATGCCCACCCGGCCATTGCTGCATACATGCTGAAACACATGAACATTGAAAAAATAAAAGCGTTGCTGGGAACCGGAAAATTCACAGATGATGAATCCGAATCGGAACTTAAAAAATATTTTGTTGAAAAAAATGTATCTCCTGTTGCAGGTGCAAACACGCTTTCCTTTACTTATACAGACAAAGATGGCAAAGAAAAAATTTTCTCCATCACTTCATCCAAACACGACCTTAGTAACTGCGCATTGCTGCGCAACCACAACGAAAATCCCAAAGTAATGCAGGAGGCTCATATTGATCTCAGCATACAGGATGATAAGGACCCCAATAAACTGTTTACAATTTCGCTGCCCATTATCAGAACAACAGGAACGGTAACCGCAACCTTTGACAGTGATTATGATTACCAGGTAATGTGGCGTGGCAACCCCGATGTGAATCATTCATTCTCACCAACGGACATTGTGATTCACCTGCTGAAGTGGGCACCTGCAGGTGATTTTTTAGAAGGCACATTTTCGGGAGAAGCCACACTAAAAGATCATAATGATTTTTCAACAGAGAAACCATCATTTACCATCAAAAACGGGAAGTTCAGGATAAGAAGGATACCTGACCAAATGAAATAATCCCGTTCTAAAATACATAAAATGAAAAATACCCTTGTACTGCTTTGTTTGCTGTTTGCATGCAAAGCAAGATCACAAAATGTTTTACCGGTGTACGACCAGGACCAGTATGGTTTTGAGATACAGCCGCAAATGCTGCAGCTGGATGCAGACAAGAATTTATGCGAACTGAAGGAGCTGGTGAACCTGCATGTAAGGATGACAGTTGCCGATAAAAACACGGCGGTGCCTTATGTTTTTAATTACAAATTCAGGGATCCCTCCGATGCACCATGGACCGTGGGTGATTTCAGGATTGTAAGCGGTGATGGTAAAATTGTTATGACGGATAAGGATATTGCGCAACTGCAAATGCCCGAAACAATGCCAAAAGAAAAATGTGTAACGGTGCAGGTAACATTAAATCCTGTGATAAAAAAATACCAGCAGGTGCAATTGTTTACCACCATTTACCTGCAAGACAACGATAACGTGATCTTCTTCAACAGCGCCTACCTCAATATCAATATGGAAAAATACGTGGTGAAATATGATGGCGGTGCATTAACAAAATCCAGCGCAGCAGTAAAAACAGCCCAGGATAAAAAGATTGCCGCTGCCGATCCAAAAATACGCCGGTATACCATGCACGCAGCCGGCGCTGATGTTACGGCCACACAGCATGGGTTTGACCTGTCGGCAATTACAAGCAATGCCAAAGCGGTTTATGCAAAAGAGGAAGATGTAACCACCATTTTACTGGATGGCGATAATGTTGAAATGGCAAACGGGCTGAAGACTGGCACCAAGCGCATGTTTATGGTGGCATTGAGTTTTCCGGGTAAGAGTACCGGTACTTTCACCGTAAAGACCAATAAGAAAATATCGGCTACCATTACTTTACCAAAAGTATGGTCGGGCGTGGCCTGCACCTGCGCCGATGATCCCGATGATCCCAACCATACCCCGCCCGGCTGTCATGGAGGCACCATTACCATCACAAAATACGATGGTAAAATGGTAGAAGGTTTTTTTAACGTGCATTTGGAAAGCCAGGATTACAATAAAAATCCGCCACCAATTTTTTATAGCACCATCAACGGCAAATTTAAAGTACCACTTGCCAATTAAACGATCCTGCCATCTTTCATATGAATGATGCGGTCGCTCTGCAGTGCCAGTTCTTCGTTGTGTGTAACAATTAAAAATGTTTGGCTGTACTGGTTACGCAGTTCGATAAAGAGGTTGTGAAGTTCCTTTGCATTGGCACTGTCCAGGTTGCCGGTAGGTTCATCGGCCATTACAATGGATGGATTATTGATGAGTGCCCTGGCAACAGCCACCCGCTGCTGTTCACCACCCGAAAGCTGCTGTGGTTTATTATCAAGCCGGTTGCCCAGGCCCAGGTTTTTAAGTAATTCTTCCGCATGGGTGGTCACTTCCTTTTTCCGTCCCCCGGCAATCCATCCCGGGATACATACATTTTCAAGAGCGGTAAACTCTGGTAAAAGGTGGTGAAACTGGAAGACAAAACCGATTTCGCGGTTGCGGAAAGCGGCCAGTTTGCGGCCCGAAAGACTGTTTATTTGCTGGCCGTTAAGGGAAATTTCCCCGGCATCGGCCTTATCAAGTGTACCTAAAATGTGGAGCAAAGTGCTTTTGCCTGCACCGGAACTGCCCACGATACTTACAATTTCGCCCTTGCTGATACTGATATCCACCCCTTTTAATACCTGCAACTGCCCGTATTTTTTCTGAATATTCCTCGCTGATAACATGCTTTAAAAATAAGTAATAATTTATTATCTCCCTGCCTTGCAACTTTTAACCATTCATACACAATCTTGCTTGCAAACATCCGTTAATAAAACACTTTTGGTTATTTCCGCAGAACTTCTACATTTGCGGAAAAATAGGGAGTAAATGCCCTCAGATTACTAACGAAAAACTAAAGATACAGCATATGTTTTGGACACTCGAACTAGCCTCTCACCTCGAAGACGCTCCGTGGCCCGCAACCAAAGATGAACTGATCGATTATTCTATCCGCAGTGGCGCCCCCATTGAAGTGGTGGAAAACCTGCAGGAACTGGAAGATGAGGGCGAGATTTATGAAAGCCTTGAAGACATCTGGCCTGATTATCCCAGCCATGAAGATTTCTTTTTTAACGAGGAAGAATATTAAGCAAGCCGGTCCTCACCGGACCTGCATACTGAAACAAAAAGCCGTCCCCAACAAAAGTTGGGGACGGCTTTTTAATACCGGAACCTCAGCTTCAAAAAGGCTGATGTGTTATTTCTCCATCTGCTCAATCACCGCCTGCGTTACACCGGTAAAAGAGAATCCGCCATCGTGAAAAAGATTTTGCATGGTTACCATCTTCGTCATATCACTGAACAGCGTTACGCAATAGTTTGCGCAATCATCTGCACTGGCATTACCCAGCGGGCTCATTTTTTCGGCATAGTTGATGAATCCATCGAACCCTTTTACACCGCTGCCGGCCGTGGTTCTTGTGGGCGACTGGGATACGGTGTTTACCCTTACATGTTTTTTAACACCATACTGGTAACCAAAATTGCGGGCGATGCTTTCCAGCACGGCTTTATTATCGGCCATATCGTTATAATCGGGGAATACACGCTGTGCCGCGATATAACTCAATGCCACTACGGAGCCCCATTCATTAATGGCATCGTGTTTCATGGCAGATGCCAGCACACGGTGCAGGCTCAGCGCCGAAATATCAAATCCCTTATGGGTGAACTCGTAATTATTGTCGGTATAACCCAGTCCCTTGCGCACATTGATGCTCATACCAATGGAGTGCAGGATAAAATCCACCCCGCCACCAAAATGTTTCATGGCTTCTTCCATCAGTTTGTCAACATCTTCATTGCTGCTTACATCGCAGGGCACCACGGGTGCGTTTACGGCCTCGGCCAGTTTTTTGATCTCACCCATGCGCATGGCAACAGGCGCATTGGTAAGCAGCAGTTCTGCGCCTTCTTCATGACAGCGGATGGCTGTTTTCCAGGCAATAGATTTTTCATCTAAAGCTCCAAATATGATTCCTTTCTTTCCTTTAAGCAGGTTATGTGACATAGCAATTATTTTGAGGGGCTAAAAGTAACACACTATTTGAAAATGGAAAATTATTCAGGACTTATTTATCAACCTTGCCACCGTTATTACAACAAAAATGCATGCGGTTATATAGACAAAAACACTCAGAACGATTGTTGCAAAATACAGCAGCAGGTTTTTACCACTCTCCCGCGGCCTGAGTTTGCGCATAAGAAAACGGTTAAAGAAATAGAATGGCAGGGTAAGTATAACTGCTAAAAGCAATATTGTAAACTGAGGGCTCATGTTGAATAACAAGTTTAATTACCCACCATTTCCCTTGCATTTTCCAATGCGGCTGCCGTGGGTTTTTCGCCGCTGAGCATTTGGGCGATGGCCGTAATACGCTCATCGTTGCTGAGCAGTTTTACCGCAGTAACAATTTTATCGGCTTTGATGGCCTTGTGCACAAAGAAATGTGCATTGGCTTTGGCTGCTATCTGCGGCTGGTGCGTGATGGATATGAGCTGGTGGTTTGCGGCAAGATCTTTCATGATATTACCCACCTGCTTGGCCGCTTCGCCACTGATACCGGTATCTATCTCATCAAATATCAGCGTGGGCAACTGCAGTTTTTTTGCCACCAGGCTTTTTACGCAAAGCATCAGGCGGCTGAGTTCACCGCCACTGGCCACTTTATGCAATGGTTCAAAGCGGCCGCTTTTATTGGCATCAAATAAAAACTCAATGGTATCGCTGCCGTAATGATGCAATGCTGTTTTTCCCATTTCCACTTTCAGCAATGCATTGGGCATACCCACCTGCCTGAGCAGTTCATTCACTTTATCCGTAAACGGCTTAATGGCTTTGCTGCGGTTGGCCGATATGGTTTTGGCCAGCTGTTCGCATTGCTGCAGCAGTGCGTGGGTTTGCTTTTCTTTTTGCGCAATGGCATCGCCGATATTGAGCACATCATCCAGTTTTTGCTGCAACTCTTCCTGTATACTGAGTAATTCGCCGGTTGTGGTAACGCCATGTTTTTTCAGCAACTTGTATCCAAGGGCTATCCGGTCGTTCACCAGCTGAAAGCGTTCTGCATTATATTGTACACCACCGCTGATGGTTTCCAGCTCACCTGCAATATCTTTTAATTCTATCTGTACGGCCTGCAAACGTTTTGCAAGCTCTTCCACGCGGTTATGATAAGGTGTTAAACTCTGCAGTTTATTGTACAGCGATTTGAGTTGCTGCACCATGGGGTGTTCGCTTTCGTTTAATTCAAAACAAACACTATCCAGTTGCTGCTTAATATTTTCTGCATTACTCAGCAGTTTCAGTTCTGCATCCAGGTCTTCCAGCTCATTGGGTTTAAAAGCACCTGTTTCAAGTTCATCATACAAAAATTTATTGTAATCGTATGTGGCATTGGCGGCGGATTGCTGCTGCAGCAACACTTCCAGTTCTTTCCTGGAAGACAAATACTGTTTATACTGTGCCGTGTATTGCTGCAGCAAATCGCCATTACCCGCAAGGGCATCCAGCACTTCCCGCTGAAAACCGCTGTCGCCCAGTTCCAGTGTATCAAACTGCTGGTGCAGGTCAACCAGCAATGAGCTGAGCTCTTTTAGTTGTGCAAGTGTTACAGGCGTATCATTAATAAAAGCACGTGATTTTCCATTCACAGCAATCTCCCTGCGCACCATCAGCACTTCTTCTGCATCCAGTTCATGATCCTGTAAAAACTGTTTAATGCTTTTGCTTTTCTCCGTCTCAAACCATCCCTCCACCACGCATTTCTTTTCTTTTTGCAGCAGCACAGTGCTGTCGGCACGTTCGCCCAGGATCAAACTCAGCGCCCCCATTAAAATACTTTTACCGGCACCTGTTTCGCCGGTAATGATATTCAGGTGCTGCTGAAAGGCAATTGACAGTTCATCAATGATGGCGTAGTTCTGTATATGTAATTTCTGGAGCATGGTATTGAGACACGAATTAAACCAATTACACGAATTTAGGCAAATAAAAATGGTAAGCGCCATTAATAAAAAAGAGCTTACAATTTGTAAGCCCTTTCCAGTATCAATAATCCTGCATACAGGATCCGGTACATTTTATTTCACTTCCACAGAATCATTCAAATCTGCATCTACCAGTACACGGCCGCAGTTTTCGCACACCATTACTTTTTTACGCAGCTTGATCTCACTTTGTTTTTGAGGAGGAATAGCGTGGAAACAACCACCGCAGCTGTCCCTTTCAACCGGCACAACAGCCAGGCCGTTGCGGTAATTTTTACGGATGCGGTCGTAGCTTACCAGCAAACGCTCATCCACTTCCTTTCTTGCAGCTTCTGCTTCCTTGCCGTAATGCTTTTCTTCTTTTTCTGTTTCGCCGATGATCTTTTCCAGTTCACCTTTTTTTCCACTCAGGTTATTTTCTTTTGTTGCCACCGCTTTTTTGGCACCTTCCAGCTGTTTTGCTTTTTCAGCAATTTCTTCGGTAGCATCCTTGATATGCTTTTCGCACAATTTCACTTCAAGCGTTTGCATTTCTATCTCTTTGTTGATAGCTTCAAACTCACGGTTGTTCTTCACATTCTCGCTCTGCTTTTCGTATTTTTTTACCAGTGCTTCCGCTTCCTTGATGCCATTCTTCTTTTGTTCAATGAATTCCTGGATACCATTGATCTCTTCCTCAATACGGGTTTGCCTTGCATGCAACCCTTCAATTTCGTCTTCAAGGTCTTTTACTTCCATCGGCAGTTCGCCTTTTAAAATCTGGATCTCATCCAGCTTGCAGTCTATTTTCTGCAAACGAACCAGCGACTTTAATTTTTCTTCAACGGAGAAATCTGCAACTTTAGCCATGTGTGTATTATTGTTGATTGAATATTGATCATTGCTGTGCACTGCGCAATTAATTATTTCAGATACAAACCTTAACCGGGTTAGTGTTCACTTCCGTTTTAAGGACGGCAAAGGTAGGGAATTTTTCCTGCAAAAACTCACTCAAAAGCGCTATGGTATACTGTTCGCTTTCGTAATGGCCGATATCGGCAATAACGATGCGGCCATTGGCTTCAAAAAATTCATGATATTTAAAGTCGGCGCTAATAAACATATCGGCGCCAGCTGCAATGGCCGTACGGGTTAAAAAGCTGCCGGCACCACCGCAAACCGCCACTTTTTTTACCGGTTTGCCCCTTAGCGGGGTATGTTTTATAAGCTGCAGACCAAAACCCTGCCTGATCCTTTGCAACAGGTCGGCTTCGGTAACCGCTTCGGGCAAATAGCCCAGCAACCCGCTGCCTATGGCTGTATGCATATTATCCGTTAATACAATATCATAAGCCACTTCCTCATACGGATGAGCATCTTTCATGGCTTTTACCACCTGCTTTTCGAGCCATGCGGGAATAAGTACCTCAATTTTAATCTCGGGTTCGGTATGGCGTTCGCCAATATTTCCCGTAAATGGATGCGCCCCTTCCCCGGCCTTATAAGTTCCTTCGCCGCTGGCATTAAAACTGCATTCGCTGTAGTTGCCAATATGACCTCCTCCAGCCGTAAAGATGGCATTTCTTACCTGCCCCGCATGGGTAACTGGCACGAAGCAGTACAGTTTTTTAAGCAGGCCAGTTTGGGGCAGCAATACCTGGCGGTTGATCAAACCCAGCACATCGGCAATTTTAGCATTTACCCCATACAAAACATTGTCCAGGTTGGTATGAATGGCATAAATGGCCACATCGTTTTTAATAGCCGCAATGATGGTTTTCTCCACGTAATTACTGCCTGTAATCCTTTTCAGTCCGCCAAAAATGACAGGATGATGCGACACAATAAGATTGCATTTTTTTTCCACCGCTTCCTTCACCACATCCTCTGTTGCATCCAGTGAAACGATGATGCCGGTGCATTCCCAGATGCTGTTGCCGGTAAGCAAACCGGCGTTATCATAATTTTCCTGCAATGATGGTGGCGCCAGTTTTTCTAATAAAGATGTGATATCTTGAACTTTCATCCTGAAAAATTAAAAAATGAACAGTACCGAATTATACAAGCAGTACGTAACAAAGATGCAACAAATAGCCGATATCAAATACGCCTCGGCTGTTTTGCAATGGGACCAGGAAACTTACCTGCCGCCAAAGGGAAGTGATTTCCGCGGCAGGCAAATTGCCACACTGAATGAACTGGCGCACCAGCAGTTTGCCAATGAAAAAACAGGTGCTTTACTGAATGAGCTGGTATCAAAAAACGATCTTACTGATACGCAAAAAAGAAATGCGGAATTAAGCCTGTATGATTATGCCCGTGCACAAAAATTTACCGGTGCATTTGTGCGCAGGATGAGTGAAACAGTGAACAAATGTTTTCATGCATGGATAAAGGCCCGCAAGGAAAATTCCTTTGCTGTTTTTCTGCAGCCGCTGGATGAACTGGTGCAGTTGAAAAAAGAAGAAGCAGCCATACTGGGTTATACAGATCATCCTTACAGTGCATTGATGAATGATTTTGACAGGGGACTGAATGTAACCACCGCTGATAAAATTTTTGCTGACCTGAAGCCACAGCTGCTGGAACTGCTGCACCGGATAGCACAAAAGCCGCAGGTGGATGACCACTTTCTAAAGCAGCATTTTGATAAAGACAGCCAGTGGAAATTTGGTATGGAGATACTGAAAAAAATTGGGTTTGATTTTGAAGCCGGCAGGCAGGACATCAGTGAACATCCCTTCACCATCAACTTCAATAACGCCGATGTGCGGGTTACCACCCGCATTGATGAAAATGATTTTACCAATATGACCTGGAGCTGTATTCATGAAGGCGGCCATGCTTTGTATGAACAGGGTTTGCCGGCTGAAGCATACGGTTTGCCATTGGGAGAATACTGCAGTTTAAGCATCCACGAAAGCCAGAGCCGCCTCTGGGAAAACAATATTGGCCGGGGGCTGCCCTTCTGGCAAAACAATTTTTCTTTGTTAAAAACGTTTTTTGATCAGCAGCTTGGCACCATTTCTGTTGAACAGTTCTATAAAGCGATCAATAAAGTAACCCCTTCACTGATACGCACCGAGGCAGATGAGCTGACGTATCATTTTCATGTAATGATCCGTTATGAAATTGAAAAGATGCTGATTGACGGCACCATCAAAACGGCAGATATACCGGCATACTGGAACAGCCATTACAAAGAATACCTGGGTGTGGATGTACCGGACGACAGGAAGGGATGCCTGCAGGACGTGCACTGGAGCCATGGCAGTTTTGGATATTTTGCCACTTACAGCCTTGGCAGTTTGTATGCCGCACAACTCTATGCAGCGATTGAAAAGGAAAATGCATCTTTAGAACAGGAACTGGCTGCAGGAAACAGCCAGACAATTTCAAACTGGTTATCAAAAAATATTTATCAATACGGCAGGCAATATACTTCAGAAGAATTATGTAAACAGGCAACAGGAGCAACACTAAACAGTACCCATTTTATCCGTTATGCCACTAAGAAATACGATACTATTTACGCAGTTTAAATGGAGCAACATGCCGGAGTATTTGTACAGGTCGAGGTTTATAATAGCAATAGGTTTTGCGCTTTTGCTGCTGCTGAGCGGTTGCAAAAAAAATGTGCTTATTGAAGCACCTACGCAAAACGTGCTGGAACAATATTTTGAAGACAATATACTCAACCACGATTTTGTGGTGCATTATGCTTCTGATAATGGCACCGACATCACGGCACAGTTTAATGGCATAACTTTCCGGCTCATAAAAAACACTTATTATGATGGACCCATGACGGCCAGTAACAGCCTTTTGACAGTTACCGGAACATGGAGCTGCAATAATGATTATAGCAAACTCGTGATCAATCTTCCCACCACCACCTTCCCTGCCTTTACCTTCCTCAACCGGGAATGGAAATTCACTAAAAAAGCGGTGCCCATTATGGAGCTGGCGCCCTGGGGCAGTACAGAACCCGATGTTTTGCACATGCAACGCTTGTAATTGTGGAAAAAAACTTATCTTTATAGTGTTGGTAGTATAACCAGCTTATAACCAAAACAGAAACGGCTTTACACCTCGGAAATTATTATTGGGAAACAGGTTCACTGCACAATTTTAATTACTGTTTTAAGTTAATGGGTTTGTATTATTAGCAGGCGGCATTTGTCGCTTTATCCAACTATTCATAAAAAACAAAGCACTAAACCAATGACTGCCTTTCGCGGAGTCAGATATGCCCTGGTAACCGTATTGGCTTTTGTAAGTATCAGCCTCAAAGCCCAGCTTACAGCCAGTTTTACGGCCCTGCCCGCTTCGGGTTGTGCCCCTCTTCTTGTAAACTTCATCGACCAGTCGTCAGGCAATCCGGTGCAGTGGAAATGGGATCTCGGCAATGGCACCACCTCTTTCCTGCAAAGTCCTTCTGTTACTTACTTCAATCCCGGTCAGTACACTATTAAACTGGTAGTGTATAACGCTAACGGAGATTCTTCGGTGCTTGTAAAATCACAGTACATATCCATTTTTGCCAAACCTGCTGTTGCTTTTACCGGCAGTCCGCTTACGGGTTGCGTGCCATTGCCCGTTGCTTTTACCGACCAGAGCAGTGCAGGCAGCGGCAATATCACCCAATGGCAATGGGATCTTGGAGACGGAACCACCAGCAATTTGCAAAACCCTTCACACACCTATATTGCATCGGGCAACTATAATATAACCTTACTGGTGACCAACAGCTTTGGTTGCAGTAAAGTAATTACAAAGAACCAATACGTACAGGTAGCTTTGCCGGCGCATGCCGATTTTACAGCTGCCTCAACCAGCGCCTGCCAGGCCCCTTTTACAGTGAATTTTCAAAATCTTTCAACAGGCGGCGGTGCGCTAAGTTACCAATGGCAATTTGGTGATGGCGGTAATTCCACGGTGGCAAACCCATCGCATGTATATGCCACGGCAGGCAGTTATACCGTAAGACTTATAACAACTAACGGCAGCGGATGTGCCGATACCATCACTAAAACCAATTTCATTAATGTTGGATCGTTTAATGCCGCTTTCAGCAATCCTGCCACCAGTTGTGTAAACGGGGCAGTATTGTTTACCAACACCTCTGTTCCCCTGCCTGCATCAGTAAGCTGGGACTTTGGCGATGCCACAACATCGTCTCAATTAAATCCTGTGAAAGTGTATGCCAGCACAGGCACTTATACAGTACGGATGATTGCCGATTTTGGAGGTTGCCCGGATACTGCTTATTCAACAGTCACCATACTCGGCAAACCTGCCGCAGCATTTGATGCGCCGGTCACCAGTGCATGCAAGGCGCCCCTTACAGTAAATTTCAATAATACCAGCATTGGTGCAGTAAATTATCATTGGGATTTTGGTGATGGCAACACGTCCGCACAAAGAAACCCCGTTCACACTTACAATGCGGCCGGTTCATTTACGGTAACACTCATCGCCACTAACGCCAACGGATGCTCAGACACACTGGTCATGCCGGGTTATGTCAATATTCAGCCACCCCACGCAGTCATCAATAATTTACCGGCGGCGCACTGTGCTCCACTAACCTGGACCTTTTCTTCCACGGTAAACAGTATTGATCCTGTTATTGGATACGAGTGGGATTTGGGTGATGGCAATACGTCCACCCTCCAAAATCCTGTTCACACCTATCCTGCAGGGGCCTATAATATCCGGCTGGTGATCACCACCGCTGGTGGTTGTACCGATACCGCATCTGTGCAGCCGGGCATTATTGCCTCCATTAAGCCTGTGCCCAATTTTTCGGCCACACCAAGAAATGTGTGTGCTTTTCAACCGGTACAGTTTACAGATATGACCACCGGCACAGCCACCAACTGGCTGTGGGATTTTGGAGATGGTGGCACATCAACAGATCAAAACCCCGTTCATGAATACCAGGATACCGGTTATTTTGATGTAAAACTGATTGTATGCAATGCAGGTTGTTGCGACAGTATACGGTTTACACGGTATATTCACATCAGTCCGCCCATTGCAAACTTCATTGCATCATTTGAATGCCAGAACAAACTCAATAAACGTTTTACCGATCTTTCACTGGGTGCCGATGAGTGGCACTGGGATTTTGGTGATGGCGCCACTTCCACCCTGCAGCATCCCGTGCATACCTATGCCGGACCCGGAGTGTACACCGTGGTTTTATGGGTAAAGAACAACAGTACCGGCTGCGAGCACACTAAAACATCCATCCTTAACATCATTGATGAAAAGGCTGATTTCATGGTGTCGTCAGACACAGTTTGTAAATACACCCCTGTTTTGTTTACCGCAACGGGCAATAATGTAACAAATATCAGTTCGTATCTCTGGGATTTTGGTGATGGTTATGCAGCGTCAAACAGTCCTACCACATATAGCTATACTCAATCGGGCAATTACAGCATACGGCTTATTATAACAGATATACAGGGTTGTTACGACACATTGGTGAAGAACCTGGTGATACGTGTAAACGGCCCCGTGGCTGCCTTTACGCCGGGTACATCGGGCAGCTGCCTGCTGTCGGCCATTCATTTTACTGATAATTCCACTGGTGATGGCATACATCCTGTTTCAACCTGGATATGGAATTACGGCGATGGCATCAGTGATACATTGACCGCACCGCCATTCCAGCATACTTATTCCGGCGCGGGAAGCTACACCGTTTCATTAAAAGTGATCGACAATTTGGGCTGTGCTGATGCTGTATCTGCACTAAACCCCATCATTATTTCCAAACCGGTGGCCGGCTTTACAAGCACCGATACACTTTCGTGCCCTTCGAAAGATATTCATTTCGCTAACAGCTCAACCGGGCCAGGCCTGATATACCAATGGGATTTTGGTGACGGCAATGTATCCGCTGCACAAACACCAGTACATCATTATGCTGCTGATGGCTGGTATACTGTTAAACTTATTATCACCGACCAATATGGCTGTACCGACACTTTGATAAAACCGGATTATATTCATATTGTATCACCGCGTTCTGTTTACCATGTAAGTGATACGTTAAGCACCTGCCCGCCGCTGGTGGTTAATTTCACCAACAACTCGCAAAACTATACCAGCGAGGTTTGGGATTTTGGCGATGGCACCTCCACGGTTTCATCAAACCCCACACACTTTTATACAAACCCGGGGGTATATGTTACCAAACTTACCATAACAGGACCAGGCGGCTGTACGGATGTGTCTCAAAAAACAATTGTAATACGCGGCCCGCAGGGAACTTTCACCTATGGTCCGCTGAACGGATGTAAACCACATACCGTAAACTTTAATGCGGTAACGCAGGACAGGCTTTCATTTATCTGGGATTACAATGATGGCAGCACCAGTGTAACATCCGACTCTCTTGTATCGCATATCTACACAATACCCGGCAAGTATGTACCTAAAATGATTTTGGTAGATGCAGGCGGATGTATGGTACCTGTTGCTGGACCAGATACAGTTTCTGTAAGCGGCGCAGTGGCCAGTTTTGGTTTCCTCAACCAGGTGCATTGTGATGAGGCTTTTATCACATTCTCCGATTCTTCTGTAACAAGCTTTGATGCAATCACAACTTATGCATGGGATTTTGGCGACGGCAACACATCTGCCTTGCAAAACCCCGTGCATCACTATACATCTCCCGGTCTTTATTATCCAAGACTGATTGTTGCAACGCAAAATGGTTGCAGGGATACCGCACAATTACCCGCACCTGTAAAAATTGTGGCGTCACCACAGGCTGCCATCAATAACGGTCCGAATGGCTGTGTGCCTTTAACAGTCAGTTTTAAAGGACAACTAATTGTTCCCGACACATCTGCTATTTCATGGAACTGGGTCCTGGGTAATGGCAATACATCTGTGTTACAGAGCCCGCCACAGCAGCTATACAATACTGCCGGTGTTTATAATATTCAGCTGGTAGCTACCAACAGCAGCGGTTGTAAAGACACCACAACAACAACTGTGGAAGCGTATGCAATTCCCGTTATTGATGCAGGAGCCGACACCCTGGTATGCCGTGGTAAAAATACATTGCTGAGCGCCACAGGAGCTGCAACATATTTATGGGCGCCTTCTGCAGGGCTCAGCTGTAACAATTGCGCTAAGCCAACAGCAAGTCCGGATTCACTCACAGTTTACACAGTAAAAGGCACCACGGTAAACGGTTGCAGCAATATTGATACTGTTGTTGTGGATGTGAAGCAACGCTTTACCATGCTGAACAGCGCCGGCGACACTATTTGCCGCGGCAGTTCGGTACGTTTATTTGCCAGCGGGGCATACACATATGTGTGGAGTCCTGCGGCAGGGTTGAACAATGCAAATTTATCCGGACCACTGGCTACGCCGGCATCCACTACCACGTACCGCGTTATCGGCACCGATGATAAACAATGTTTCAGCGATACAGGTTATGCAGTGGTAAGGGTATATCCCATCCCTTTAATTGAAGCAGGACAGGATAAAACCATCAACGTTGGGCAAACAATAGAATTGAAACCAACTGTTTCGCCGGATGTAACAAAAGTAACCTGGCTGCCATCACAAAGTATTGTAAGCACCAATGGCAACAATATTATAGTAAAACCAAGGGAAACCACCCTGTACACCGCCGAAGCAACAAATGCAGGCGGCTGTAAAGCCAAAGACAATGTGACCGTATACGTGGTTTGCAATGGTGCCAATATTTTTATACCAAATACCTTTACTCCCAATGGCGATGGGGTAAATGATATATTCTATCCGCGTGGCTCCGGTTTATTCAGGATAAAAACACTGCGTGTTTTCAACCGCTGGGGAGAAGTGGTGTATGAGAAAAATGATTTCATGCCCAATGATGCGGCAGCAGGCTGGAACGGCACATTCAAAGGCCGCGTACTTACCCCCGATGTATATGTTTACACCGTGGACGTATTGTGCGATAATAATTCAGTGCTAACATTAAAAGGCAATGTGGCCCTGTTGCAATAATAAATAAAAGATGCTTTGGTTTTTATTCCAACAAAAATGCCGGCGTTTGCCGGCATTTTTGTTGGGTCTATCCTTTCAGCTTTGTAACAAGTGTAATGTATTCCTGCATGGCTTCATCCCTTGTTTTTCCTTTGAGGGATGCCCAGGCTTCATATTTTGCCTTGCCCACAAAATCAAACATATTGGAAGGTGCTTCCACATTCACATCACCTTCTGTACCCTGTTTGTATAAGGAATACAGCTGCAGTAAAACTTCGTTGCCGGGTTTTGAGGGCAGCAGTTTACTGTCGGCCACGGCTTTTTCAAATTGTTCTTTCAGTTCCATACAGGCTTTTTTTTACGAAGCTAAACTATTTTGCGAACAGTTTAATTGTTACTGTGCAAACTGTATTTGAATCACTGATGGCCGGGAAGCGCCTGCACAACTGTTTTCCGTTTCCAATGCACATTTAATAATATTGCGCCTATACAAATACAGGATACCGCAAACATTATTACCCATCCTGCAAAGGGCATTAATGATATGAGCTTAAACAGCAAAAACAACCCGAATGCGGTAAATACCAGTTGCCAGTAGCGCCATTGGTAATTGTTGCGGTTATTAATCCAGTTGGAAGCGATGACAGCCGCTATGATGGTTATCAGGAGCAATGAAAAAATGTACCCAAACAGTAACAAAATACCTGCAGGTAACCCTATAAGTGATATAAATGCAACAACAATAATAACAGGTATAGCAATAATATACAACAAACCGTACAGCAACGATTTTGCTGTTTGCTGAAATACGGTATCTGCGGCCTTTTTCATTGTAGCAGAGAATAAGTACTGAATGATAATGATCATAAGCAGGGCTGTGCCTGTATACCAGAGCAGGCCCATCATTGTTGAAGTACCCAGGTAATACCAGCGGTTGCTTTCAATACGCAGCGAGGGGTCATAAACCGCCTTGCCGTTTTTAACAGATTGCCTGAAATCAACTTCACCCTTTTTGTTCCAATAACGTACACCGTTACCAAATGAGGCATTATTGCCTATCCGGATGTAAGGAGCTGCCAGTACAGACCCGCCGCCCACAGTTCCGTTTATACGAATGGATTCGCCGCGGCAATCAATGTTTTTTGCAGCAGTTCCGTTGAGGGTAAAATTCCCGGAAGCGCATATGACTGTACCATTTACAGTGCCATCAATAATTACCGTACCGCCACCTGCCAGCAAACCACCCACGCTAACACCCGCAGCAACAGTAACAGTACCTCCCGAGCAAACAAGATCGCCGGCAACATCCCTTTTAATGTAAAGCTCTCCTCCGGCACAACGAATATCATCTGCCGTGTACCCGTTAAAGGTTGCATTACCGGCAACAAGCAGAATATCGTTCATAACAGAATCATTAATGATAACGGTACCACCTGCAATAATCAAATCACCGTAAACAGGTGCATTGATGGTAATGGTTCCTGCTGCTATATACAAATCCCCGTATTCCGGTTTTGTAATGGACACATTGCCTCCATATGCTATCCGGAATGCCATAGCATGCATAACAATGCATATAAATGCTACGGACAACATCATCTTTTTCATAAAATTGCTTTTGGTTTATGCCTGCATTATTTTATTTGTCTTTTGCAAATCTTCAAAATGTATCAAACACCAAATGGGTAGGTCTCCGGCATTGCTGCACCATGCGGCTCCACATGCAGGGGATAGAGCGGAGCGGTTTCATCAATATAAATAAATGCATCATAGCGTAATGGCAAAATACTGGGCACATAATTACCATACTGCTCCAGTAACGGGTTATACACCACCCCCACAGCACGGTGACCAATATGATTTTCCATCAGCATATCGTGGTGCATCACATCAGGCATCATTAACAATTTATTTTCGTGCCCGGCCTGGTGCATCATATATTCCCAGCTTCCCTTTTTTGCTTCGGGCAATTGCATATTTTGCATGGGGGCGCCCCAGTTGCGGCCGGCCACCACTTTGCCTTTATAAGATCCAAAACCCACCAGCACCACACCCTTATCTTTATACTGCATACGGGCCAGTTCTCCAATATTAAACATCCCTTCATCCACCATATCTGTAGCACGGGCATCGCCAATATGTGTATTATGTGCCCAAACAATGGCTTTAGCGTTAGTGCCATGAAATTCCAGCAAACGCTGCAGTGTTTCTGACATGTGCCTGTCCCTGAGGTTCCAGCTATGCGGACCGCCTTTGATCATATTCCTGTAATAATTTTCAGCATGCACTGCAATGAGTGCATTTTGTTCTGTACTGAACACATTTTCATGGTCAGAATCGTACAACGGCAAACGTTCACGTATTTTCATAAGTAAACGCACTACTTCTGTTTCGCATAAGCCCGGAACAAAAGCGGTGGTCTTTGCATAAGAAAGGCCCTCCTCTTTACGAAATGGCTCAAAGCAGTTAAATGCTTCCATTGCCATTTTGCAGGCAGCAGCATCCTGCTTTTGCAGGTATTGTATTATACTTTCCAGGCTTTCCCACAGGCTGTATACATCCAATCCATAAAACCCGGCTTTTTTACTGGCGTGTAAATGTTTATTGTGTTGCTGCAACCAATCGGCCAAAGCCACCACTTCCCAGTTAGCCCACATCCATGTTGGCCATCGGTTAAAGGAGTGCAATACCTTAAAGGCAGTTTTGTTTTCAACGTCATATCCTTTTACAAAACGGTTAAGTCGGTAGCAATCCGGCCAGTCTCCTTCCACGGCAATAAAACTGAACCCCTTCTCTTCTATAAGATGCCTGGTAATATTCATCCGCCAGGTATAATATTCGTGCGTGCCATGACTGGCTTCGCCCAGCATAACAATGCGGGCATCCCCGATGTGATTGAACAGGGTATTCAAATCGGCTTTACTGTGCAGCGGATATGCTGTTTGCTTGATAAGGCTCACCAGCTCTTTTTCGTCCATTCTTACCTGTTTTGTAAAATAGCGTTGCATACTTTTATAGTTTTACATACAGCACCCCACTTCCCCGGCAACTTATGCCGGTATAAGCTTCAACCCCTATTTGCACCGGCGGTTCCCTCATTTTTCCATACAATAGAAATTGAAAAACACAAGGCATCAAAAAAATGCGGGTCATTTAAAATTTCTCCCACTTTTTTTTATTATCCCCGTTTCAGCTTCTCATATTCTTTTTCTGCAGTGTGACTGAACCGGTACACACTGAAGTAGTTGGCCACCAATCCTGCCCCCCAGCCAATGCTGGGCCATATGGGCCATGGATAGGAGTTCACACCCCCCGTTACAAGCCATAACGCCCACAAACCACTGTTAATAATAAGGTATACCGTCAGGTGTATTTTAAAATCAGCTCTCGCCTTTGCCTCCTTCCAGAGCTGTTCATTTTTTCCGCTGTTGAACATTTCATCATTCATATGTAACATTTTATTTCACCACAAAAAAAGTCATTCATACCCCCCGGCTGCAATGAGCGCCGTCAAACTTTCCATTGATGGACATCATTCATTTCGGGGGGCTTCAAAAGCTACATTTGAGCATAAAATTTTAAACCATGGCCACACCACGCACCATTACAACACTGCACAACCTGCTCGGGTATAATGCGCAAAAATTCAGTGCCACTGAAGTGTTATTGAAAAAAAAATTACCCGGCTGGATACAACTGGCATTTTCACCTGCACTAAAAGCCGTGTTGCAGAAGTACCTTTTAATGACAGAAGCACATATCGAAGAAATGGACCGTTTTTTTGAATCGGAACAAATACCAGCCATAAGTATAACAGATAAAATCATGCAGGCATTTATTGAAGACACAACTGATAAGCTGATGCAGTGCTCAGATACTGCGGTTACCGATGCCTGTTTGCTGGGCTGCATACAGGCCATCAATCATTTTAAAATAAGCATGTATGGCACCGCAGCTGCATATGCCCATACCCTGGAAATGACCCGGTATGCCATTATGTTTCATGAGGCAGAAATCAATGAAAAACATATTGATGACCGGCTTTCCCAATTGGCGGCATATGAAATTAACCTCAAAGCCAAAACAACTGCTGTATTACCTTATCAATAAAATTATATGGGCAATGATATCAATACAGCAGTACGCATCCCCGCCGGCAAAGTCATTCTGCAGGGCAGTTTGGGTATTCCCGAAAATGCAAAAGCCATTGTGATTTTTGCACACGGCAGCGGAAGCAGCAGGCTGAGCAAACGCAACCTGCAGGTGGCAGCATTTTTACAGCAAAATAAATTAGGCACTTTACTGTTTGACTTACTTACACCGGAAGAGGACAGGCATTATGAAAACCGGTTTAATATTGATTTACTCTCTGGGCGTCTTGCAGCCGTTACTAAGTGGGTACGCACGCAACCGGCAACCAACAATTACCCGCTTGCGTATTTTGGTGCCAGCACGGGTGCAGCTGCCGCATTAAAAGCAGCTGCAGATTTGCCATATAATATTTGCGCCATTGTATCAAGAGGTGGCAGGCCCGACCTGGTACTTCACGATTTGCAAAAAATAACGACGCCGGCCTTACTGATTGTTGGCAGCCTTGACCCGGATGTGCTTGAGTTAAACCGTAAAGCACTTGCTGCTTTAAGGTGCGAAAAGAAACTGGAAATAATAACAGGCGCCACACATTTGTTTGAAGAACCTGGTGCACTCGAAACTGTGGCGGAACTCGCTGCCCTTTGGTTCAACAGGCATATTTCGCCAATAACTGAAAATTGAAGTTTATGCAGGGTAAACTGAACAGTACGCAAATCAACAATATACTCAGCAGCCGGCTGGTGGGCCGCATTGCATGTACAGACGGCAAGCATCCCTACATTGTTCCCGTTACATTTACCTATGACGGGGTTTACCTGTATGGTCAGACAAATAATGGACGCAAACTGGATATACTGAGAAAAAATCCGCACGTATGTTTTGAAACAGATATGATCACCGGTTTAACCAACTGGCAGAGTGTGGTGATATACGGGAGGTTTGAAGAATTATCATATGAAGAAGGTGAAAAAGCCAGGAAGGTTTTGTGTGAGCATGTTTACCCGCTAACAACCGGCAGTGCGGTGCATCCTTTCGGGCATGAAATAATGGCAAAGACTGATGAAGGGAGCCGGTTCAAAAGTATAATGTATCGCATAAAAATCCTGAAAACGACAGGCCGGTTTGAAGACTTAACTTACCCGCTTTTATGAGCCGTGTATTTTACAACAGGGAAGATGCAGGCATGCAACTGGCTGCAAAACTGCAAAAGTTTAAAAACAGCAATACTGTTGTACTCGCTGTTCCAAGGGGAGGTGTGCCCGTTGCATGCCAAATTGCAAAAGAGCTTGGCTTGCCAATGGACATCATTCTCACCAAAAAAATAGGTCATCCCGCCAATAAAGAATATGCAATAGGTGCAGCCAGCCTCCACGATTATTTTGTGTTGCCGCATGAAGGGGTAACAGCGGCCTACATTACTGAAGAAGTGGCACAAATACGCCGCCGGCTGAAAGAAATGCACCGCCTCATGGCTGACAACAGGCTCCCTCCTGCTGTGCAGGGCAAAACAGTGATAATAGTGGATGATGGCATTGCAACCGGTAATACGTTGCTCGCTACAGTACACCTGTTGCGTAAAAGCAATCCCGGTAAAATAATCATCGCAGCACCAGTGGCATCACAAAGTGCCGTAAATAAATTAGAAATGGAAACCGACGAGGTCATTACAGTACTCACACCGGATGTGTTTTTTGGCGTTGGGGCATTTTATGAAGATTTTTCGCAGGTAACAGATGAAGAAGTGCTGCATTACTTAAATGAAACGGGAAAATAAAAAAGACTGTACAAGTTAAAATAAATGTAACAACGGGTAGCCGCAAATACCCTGTTATATGATTGTTGCCCCGAACCGTAAATGCTCCCTCGAAACAATACTATTCCTGGCACACTTTGCATGAGTAATCTTTTTGTACCAATCCTTGCTCCATTACCTGCCTGGCAGCTGACTGGTTACGGAATACGGTTATACCCCTGGCTTTTAGCCGCCACGCGGTTTTGAAAATTTCATCCACATCTTTTATTGCAGCGGATTGAGGCAGGTTTATTGTTTTTGACACTGCATTATCAGTATATTTCTGAAATGCCACCTGGTGTTTCAGGTGGTAAACCGGTGCAATTTGCAAGGCGGTTTTAAATAACCGTTTTATATCAACCGGCAGGTCCGGGATGTTTGCTGCTGTTCCCTCTTTTTCAACCTGGCGCATGATATTTGCTGCATTTGCCCGATCCCTTTCAAGATACTTTGTAAAAGCCCGGTTAGTGTAAAATAATGTTGTCCCGTTCAGCACCTGTTGTCGTTGATAAGCCAGTGCAAATAATGGTTCAACCGAAGGCGAAACATCTGCAATGATTGAAATACTTCCCGTTGGTGCAATGGCTGTTCTTGTGGCATTCCGTATTTTCAGGTGCGGTTGGTAAATACTTTTATCCCAGTTCGGAAAAACCCCTCTTTCGGCTGCCAGCTGCACAGATGCCGCATTGCTGCGATGCTGAATAAATTTCATCAGCTTTTCTGCGAGTAAAACCGCTTCATCAGAATCATAAGGCAATCCGAGTTCAACCAGTGTATCTGCCCAGCCCATCACTCCCAGTCCAACCTTTCTGTTACCCAGCGCCATGGTCTTTACTTCAGGAATTACATAATCGTTCACTTCAATCACATCATCCAGGAAACGGATGGCTGTACGAACCGTTTCACCCAGTTGATGCCAGTTTATTGCAGTAACACCGTTATGACATTGTATGAATTTTGTAAGATTGATGGATCCGAGATTGCAGGGCTCATAAGGGAGTAACGGAATTTCCCCGCAAGGGTTTGTGCTTTCGATTGTTCCCAGCAGGGGGGTTGGATTATGTTCCGCGATAGTATCAAGAAAAATCAAACCAGGGTCACCACAGTGCCATGCTGCTTCAACAATAAGGTTCCAGAGATACGTGGCCTTTATGGTTTTGAAAACCTGTTTACTCCCCGGGTGCACCAGTTTCCAGTTTTCATTTGCTTCAACAGCATGCATAAAATCATCTGTAATGCCAACAGAAATATTGAAATTACGGAGGGTATCCTGTTCTTTTTTTACAGTGATAAATCTTTCTATATCGGGGTGCGAAATATTAAGGATACCCATATTGGCTCCGCGGCGCCTGCCAGCCTGCTTTACATGCGCTGTGGCAGTATCAAAAATTTTCATAAATGCTACCGGACCAGCCGCAGTTCCACCTGTTGCTGTAACCCTATCACCCACAGGGCGTAAATTCGAAAAATTAAACCCTGTTCCACCCCCGCTTTGCTGAATGAGTGCTGCATTTTTTAACGTAGTGAAAATATCTTTTAAACTATCTTGTACGGGCAGCACAAAACATGCGCTCAGCTGGTTGCAAGCGGTACCAGCATTCATCAATGCAGGTGAGTTGGGTAGGAAAAACAGGTTACGCATCATGTAAAAAAATGTTGCTTCCCATTGTTTGACATTTGCGTTTTTGTTCCATACAGTTTCTGCAGATGCCACATACCCTGCAACACGATGAAATAACCCGTCAGGTGTTTCAATTACTGCACCATCATGGTCATGCAATAAATACCGTTCCCGCAATACTTTAAGGCTGTTAAAGGAAAGTTCACATCCCGCTGTTGCATTTTCGTTCAGCATTTTTGAAAATTATACAACAAGCTAGCAGGTAAAATTCAAAAATTTATTGACATGCATCAATGAGCCGGTTGCATCTCATCATTCAATATGCAGCTTGCCGGGGCCGGATCCTGCATTCAAAAAACTATTGTGGATTTAAATAAAAGGTTGCCACTGGTCAAACATTTCCCTGACTGGCGTCATTGCAATAATTTTATACGACGCCTATTTTTACATCATGTTAATCACTTAAGACCAGATAAGCCGTGTGCCAGATATAGCTGTTTAAACGACAGTAAACTGACCGGCCACAAGGAAGCAGTAAAAGCTACCACCTTACCTGGAAAATGAAATGGTTAAACAGGCTGATACAGAATAACAGTTGTAAAAGGCTCTAAACTGTAAAGGCTGACTACAGGGCAGGTTCAGTCGAATTTGCCCTGTGTTTTTTGGTGTAGTCACAGGAATTTTTTGCCGCTGCTTTTTTATATGGTTTTTTCTTGCCAGAAACTTCCTGATCATTCAGTTCCCAAACCTTCACTTTTGATCATTGCATTGATGTTTCGTCAATCTTCAGTATTCAACACTTATTTACATCATCATTGTAAACGGCAAAATACGAATCTGGCTTGCGGGATATGTAATGAAGACCGAAAGTATTGTAAAATAAAAAAGGCTGCCGGATGACAACCTTTTATCTTGTGGAGAATACCGGAGTCGAACCGGTGACCTCTTGCATGCCATGCAAGCGCTCTAGCCAACTGAGCTAATTCCCCATTGGGAGTGCAAATATATAGCGGCTTCAAGTTCCTGCCAAAATAAAAGCCCGGTGTTTTATTACCGGGCCATATATTGAAAACATTTTTTTATTCACCCCAAATTTCGTCCTTGCCTTCCAGCCATAATTTAACCAGGTCGGTAGTAACAGATTTGGGTCTTTCAAGCGGCAGTCCCAGCGCCCTGTCCCAGCAAAGACTGGCCAGCACACCCAATGCCCTTGACACCGCAAACAGTACGGTATAGAATTCATATTCCACCATGCCATAATGTACCAGCAATGCGCCGCTGTGTGCATCCACATTAGGCCATGGGTTTTTGATCTTACCCAGGGTTTGTAAAATGGGCGGCACCGTTTCATAAATATTCCAAACGGTTTGCACCAGTTTATCATCTGGCATATGCTTTTTGCCAAACTCCATTTGCGCCGTAAACCTTGGATCGGTTTTGCGCAATACTGCATGACCATAACCCGGCACCACTTTTCCTTCGCTCAGTGTTTTCTTCACATACTCTGCTATCTGGTCTTTGGTTGGTTCATCTGTATTGAGTTCTTGCTGCATTTCAAATATCCACTTGATCACTTCCTGGTTGGCGAGGCCGTGCAAAGGGCCAGCGAGCCCGTTCATACCCGCAGCATAAGCAAGATAGGGATCGCTCAGCGCAGAACCCACCAAATGTGTGGTATGGGCAGATACATTGCCGCCTTCATGATCGGCATGAATGGTCATGTATAAACGCATCAGTTCTTTAAAACTCTCATCATCGTAACCCAGCATGTGTGCAAAATTCCCGGCCCAGTCAAGCAAACCATTGGGTTGTATATGCTCGCTGTTCTTATACTTCCTGCGGTAGATATATGCGGCGATACGGGGCAACCTTGATAACAATACGATGGTATCATCAAAAATCGGTACCCAGTAATCTTTTTTGCTGATGCCTTCAGCATATTTTTTCTGGAAATAGCTTTCGGTTTGCAATGCCATTACACCCACCACAAACATGGTCATGGGATGTGTGTTCACCGGCAGTGCATCAATGGCTTCAAACACATAATTTGGTACGTGGCTGCGGCGCTGTAAAATATCCGTTACATGTTCGGCCTCATCCTCTGTTGGCAGTTCGCCTATCAGCATAAGGTAAAACAAACCTTCCGGCAATGGTTCGCTGCCGCCAGGTGCCTTGGGCAGTTTTGCCTGCAGTTCGGGAATACTGTAACCCCTGAAACGGATACCTTCCTGCGCATCCAGCAAAGATGTTTCAGTTACCAGCCCTGTCATACCCCTCATCCCCTGGTATATCTGGCTCAATGTTACCTCTCCTATTTTTTTATTGCCGTGTTCTTTCAGCAATGCCTTGATCTCTTCCGATACCGAATCAGACTTTGCTTTAAACCTGTTTTTTAATATTCCCATATATTAGTTTGAAGATTTTTAAAAGGGGAAATCATTGCGGTAATAACACATATGTTGTATTACAAACAACTGCCTAAAATTACGATGTGCCTCCCTGTTAAACAAAACTTTTAAAAGAAAGTTTATAATTGCCGCAGGCTACTTGGGTGCTTTTTTATACAGGTAAAATGCAAGTATGCCAAAGAGGATGTTGGGCGTCCATGCAGCGATAAAGGGCGTGAAATTTCCCTTGGTGGCAAATACAATGGAAAACCGGCTGAAAAGGATATACATCACGCTTATAACAACCCCCATGGCAAGATGCAGGCCGCTGCCGCCCCTTACCTTACGGGAAGCAAGCACGGCACCTATAACAGTTAAGATGAGCACCGACACCGGTATGGCATCGCGGTTATACCTTTCCACCAGTAATGAATTGATGTTTTCGCCGCCCCGCAGCTTTTCTTTTTGTATAAACTCATTCAGCGCCGGGGTCTTCATCTGGTCTTTGAGATATTCGTCCTTACGCAGGTCTACCGGTTTAAAATTATATGCAACCTGCATGGAAGGTATCCGCTTTACAGTTTCTGTAATGCCATGCATTTGCCGTTCCACCACGTTGTCGAGTTTCCATTTTTTAACGGCAGTATCCCAGCTGAAATTATCGGCACGCAGGTTATACAGTAACTGGTTGTTTACAAACCGCTGTACAAAAAAACCATTCCCGATTTTTGAAACAGTATCATATCCCCTTATACCAATGTAGGTATTGGAATCGTTGCGGAAATATAAATGGGTTTTGTAACTGCGCTGGTTATTGTCGGCGCCAAAATTCGGGTCGATGTATTTGGCTTCAAAATCACCCCATTTTTTATTGGCTGCAGGTACCACGTACTGGTAACCAAACCATAAAATACCAGCCAGTATGAAACCGCCGGCCATAAACGGCATCATAAAACGGCGGAAGCTCACCCCGCTGCTGAGTATGGCCACCACTTCGGAGCGGCCGGCCATTTTTGAAGTAAAGAATATCACGGAGATAAAAACAAACAGCGGAAAAAGCATGGCATCAATACGGGGTATAAAACCAAAATAATAATCCGTAATGATCCTGGAAGCCGGCAGTTTTGATTTTACAAAGTCATCTGTTTTTTCACTCACATCCACCACCACCACAATAACGGTCATCAGCAAAATACAAAAGAAGAAAGTGGTAAGGTATTTTGACAGTATGTAGCGGTCTATTTTTTTTAACATGCCGGTGCGCCGTTTAGCAATGGCAAAAGTAGCTTAAAATGCCGTGGTATAAAAACCGGGGTTGATAAGTATTTGTGAAGGTTGGGGAATTACAGATGTTAGGTATCAGATGACAGATGTAAGATGCTGGATACAATTAGGGCAGATCAGCGATTCAATGGTTACTGCCGCTATCAAATATGCCATCAACCCATTCCGGCAATCGCCTTTGCAGCAATCCACCCGGTGGTCCATGCATTTTGAAAGTTAAATCCACCTGTCACACCATCCACATTCAGCACTTCGCCTGCAAAAAATAAACCGGGCGCTGTTTTACTTTGCATGGTGTTATGGTCAATACCGGCAAGATCAATACCGCCGGCAGTTACAAACTCTTCTTTAAAAGTTGTTTTACCTTTCACAGCAAATTCCTGTGCACATAAATTTTTGATGAGCTTGTTTTGTTCCTTTGCGGGAAGGTCTGCCCAGCGCATATCATCTGCAACTCCTGATTCCTTCAGTAAATATTCCCATAACCTTGCCGGCAAATGAAAGGGATTGCGGTTGATCATTTTTTGCGGAGCCATTTCAAAACGCAGTTGCTGTATCCTGTCACGCAGTGAATTTTCATTGTATTGCGGCAGCCAGCTGATCATAATGGTACAGTGCCAGTTTTTTGCAGCCAGCTCCTTTGCAGCCCATGCAGATAATTTCAATACAGCAGGGCCGCTCATACCCCAGTGTGTTACCAGCAGCGGACCTTCAGATACCAGTTTTGTTCCCAGGATCTTTATCACCGCGTGCTCCACCGTTACACCCATTAATGAAGTAATGCTGTTACCCGGCATATTGAAAGTAAAAAGAGATGGAACTGGTTCTTCAATGGCATGGCCTGTTTTTTGCAGCCATTCAAACTGTGCCGGTTTGGGATAACCGCCGCTGGCCACACAAACATAATCAGCTGTTATTGCTTCATTATTTTTAAAAGCAAGTTCCCATTGGTCATGTTTCTTTTCAATACGCATCACTTCCCGGTTCATCATGATCTCCACACCATTTTTATTGGCTTCCTTCATCAGGCAATCAATAATGGTTTGGGAAGAGTTGGTTACAGGAAACATTCTCCCGTCGGCTTCGCTCTTCAGTTCCACGCCCCGCTCTTTAAACCACTGAATGGTATCTGTTGTAAAAAAATGATGAAATGCCTTTTTTAAAAAAGATGCGCCGCGGGGATAGCGCTTTATCATATCGGCAATGCTGAAACAGGCATGTGTAACATTGCAACGGCCGCCACCACTCACTTTTACTTTACCAAGCAGTTTACCCGATTTTTCAATGATGGTTACCCGCAGCCCGGGGTTCATTGCTGCCGCATTTACCGCACAAAAAAAACCGGCAGCACCGCCGCCAATCACCGCCAAATGTTTTTTATTCATTGATCCGGTTCGTATCTTGAAAAATAAAAGTACTTCTAAGCTCCAGTATTTTAAAACAAATTTTTAATACCGTTTTATCATGGCCAGTTCAGTTTCAAAAAAACAGTTAAAGCAAATGCCTGTTATGCCTTATGAAAAGATCCGCGATTTTCTTAAAACAGGTGATATCTTTTTCAGCAGCGGCAGTTATGCTTTTTCGGGCGTGATACAAAAACTTACCAAAAGCACCTGGAGCCATGTAGCGGTTATTTATAAGGATGAAGAACTGAAACGTGTAATGGTGCTGGAAGCAGAACCTTCCGTTGGCATACGACTGATACCGCTTTCAAAATACCTGCACGATTACAAAGGGAAAAAACGACCGTACAAGGGACAGATCGCTATAGCAAAACTGCATACCGATGTACCAAAGGAAAACCTGAACAGGGGCATCAGTTTCGGGCTGGATGAACTGACAAGACCTTATGATAATTTTGAGATCGTCCGCATCATGGTGCGCATCTTATTTCATATCAGCCGCAGGGAAAGAAACCGCAACTATATCTGCAGCGAACTGGTACGTGATATTTTTGCAAAAGCGGGTGTGGTGGTGCAGTATAAAGACACCTACATCAGCCCCGACAATATATGGAGTGATGAAAGGGTGGAAATGAAGTACAGGATATTGTGAGTAGTGAGTTGTGAATGGTGAATGGTTACTGGTGAATGGTCAATATGAAATTTGCATTCTTAATAGTCGGAGCAGAGGTTGCTGTTGGCCTTTTCGGCTGCTTCAATTTCGGTGAATGATGACAACAGGTCTGCCTTATTTTTCTGAATGCTGATGGTATGCTCATAATGTGCAGCAGGTTTGCCATCTTCAGTACGTATCGTCCAGCCATCCTTATCGTGGTACACATTTTTAGTGCCCATATTGATCATGGGTTCTATCGCTATTACCATTCCTTCTTTTAATTTGGCACCGGTACCGCGTTTGCCATAATTGGGCACCTGCGGTTCTTCATGCAGTTTACGGCCCAGGCCATGCCCCACCAGTTCCCGTACCACGCCATAGCCATGTTCCTTTTCGGTATAGTTCTGAATGGCAAATGCAATATCTCCCACCCTGTTGCCATGCACGGCTTTTTCAATCCCCCTGTACAAAGATTCCTTTGTTACACGCAGCAATTGCTTTACATCATCTCCAATTTCACCAATGGCAAATGTATAGGCGCTGTCTCCATGGAAACCGTTTTTAAAAACACCCACATCCACCGAAACAATATCACCTTCTTTCAATGGTTCTTTAACAGGAAAGCCATGCACCACTGCATCGTTTACAGAAATACAGCAGGTATAAGGAAAATCCTGGTAGCCTTTGAATGACGGAACAGCACCATTATCCCTGATGAACTGTTCTGCAAATACATCCAGTTCAAAAGTTGAAATGCCGGGGCGGATGATCTTTGCCACCTCTGCAAGTGTTTTACTTACCAGCTGGCTGCTGATACGCATCAGTTCAATTTCTTCTTTTGTTTTATAATGGATCATAGTTGCGTTTAAAATATAAACCCCGACTTTAATGGCCGGGGCTTAATTTATTTTTAAGTCCCCTGCAAGGGGAAAAATGTTTTATACTGTTGTGGCAGTCTGCCTGCCCTGTATGCGGCCACTGCTCATCAAACCATCGTACTGCCGCATCAGCAATTGTGTTTCTATCTGCTGCAAAGTATCCAGGATAACACCTACCATAATCAGCAGTGAAGTACCGCCAAAGAATGTAGAGAAGCTTTGCTGCATACCTACAAATGCCAGCTGGCATAAGCCCGGTAAGATACCTACCACGGCCAGTAAAACAGCGCCAGGTAAAGTAATGCGGTCCATGATTGTACCGATATAATCTGCAGTAGGCTGACCAGGTTTTACACCGGGTATGAAGCCGTTGTTACGCTTCAGTTCATCGGCCATTTGCTTTGGATTAAATATGAGGGCTGTGTACAGGAACGTAAACGCAATCACTGCAACAGAGTAAATCAGCATGTACCAAACGTTGGTATGGTCGTTCAGGAAGCTTCCTTCAGATGTTTTACCCAAACCGGTAATGAATGCCACGAGGAACAGGATCGCCTGCGCAAAGATGATCGGCATTACACCAGATGCATTTACTTTTAAAGGCAGAAAGTTCCTGGCACCACCAAACTGGCGGTTGCCTACGATTTGTTTGGCATAGTTAACAGGCACACGCCTTGTTCCCTGAATCAGCATGATCAGTCCCATGATCACTGCAATGAGGAACACCAGTTCCACCAGCATGATCAGCAAACCACCGGCGCCCCTTGTAGAGCGGCTGGTCCATTCCTGGAAGATGGCTTGTGGCAGACGTGCAAGGATACCCACCATGATGATGATGGAAGTACCGTTACCCAAACCTTTATCAGTGATCTTTTCGCCCAGCCACATTACAAACAATGTACCTGCAGTTAAGAGTATAACGGTAGAGAATTTGAACAGGCCTGCACCATAAGAAGGTATGATGGCGTTACCATAAGTTTGTGTAAGGAAACTGATATAGGCAATTGCCTGGAATGCAGTAACACCCACAGTGAGGTAACGTGTCCACTGGTTAATTTTTTTCCTTCCGCTTTCACCTTCCTTCTGGATTTTTGAAATTTGCGGAACGAGGATGGTCATCAGCTGCATGAAGATAGATGCAGAGATATAAGGCATAATACCTAATGCAAAAATGGAAGCCCTGTTAAAAGAACCTCCCACAAATGTATCCAGCAAGCCTAAGATACCACCACCGGCTTTGTTGTTTTTTGTTTGCTCAGCAAGAACGTTGGGATCTATACCAGGCAACACAATGTGCGTACCAACGATATAGATAAATATCAGCAGCAATGTAAAAGTGATCTTGTCACGCAGCTCCTCTATGCTCCAGATATTTTTAAGTGTTTTTATAAACTTCTTCACAGGTTTAAAACTATTTTATGTTTGCGCTCAATTAAAAAAGACCCCGCTTTAGCGTGGGTCAGGCAAATATCGGGAAATTATTTTACTATCTCTACTGAACCACCTGCTGCTTCAATCGCTGCTTTTGCTTTGGCACTCACAGCGTTCACTTTAAAGGAGTACTTCCCTTTTATTTCACCGGTACCCAGTACCTTAACATTATCAAACTGGCTGATGAGGCTGTTGATGTATAAATTCTGGAGACTGAATTCTGTGATACCGTATTTTTCTGCAAGGTGATCGATCTGGCCAATGTTGAACACTTTGTATTCAACACGGCTGATGTTTTTGAAACCGCGTTTTGGAACACGGCGCTGGATAGGCATCTGGCCACCTTCGTGTGCTTTTTTACTCTTGTAACCTGCACGGCTTTGTCCGCCCTTGTTACCTTTTGTAGATGTTCCGCCTTTACCGCTTGCTTCACCGCGGCCTAATCTTTTTTCTTTGTGTGTGGCACCTTTTGCGGGCCTGAGAGCATGTAATTTCATTGTACCTATTTTAAACTTACGCCCCGGGTAAACGGGGCTCGCTTGTTAAGAAATATATTTTAAAAATGGCATTATGCCAGTTCTTCCACTTTAATAAGATGGTTTACTTTTTTAACCATGCCAAGTATCTGCGGGGTGGCTTCCACTTCCACAGTAGCATTTAATTTCTTTAAACCTAAAGCAACCATGGTTCTTTTCTGGCGCTCGGGCCTGTCGATTGTGCTTTTTACTTGTGTTACTTTTATCTTTTTCATTGTATTTGGTTAATGGTTCATCGGGGTGGTTATGCCATCAGCAATGAACTATGAACAAATTTTATCCGTTGAATACTTTCTTTAATGAAACTGTACGCTTCTTAGCAACAGTAACGGGTTCACGCAATGTGGCCAGGGCTTTAAAAGTAGCTTTTACCACGTTGTGCGGGTTTGCAGAGCCAAGGCTTTTTGCAAGCACGTCGGTAATACCGGCAGCTTCCAGTACAGCACGCATGCTGCCTCCTGCAATCACACCAGTACCATGAGCGGCAGGCTTAATGTAAACTTTAGCAGCACCTTCCTTACTCAGCTGATCATGGGGAATGGTACCATGCATTACCGGAACTTTGATCAGGTTCTTCTTTGCATCTTCAATTCCTTTGGTGATCGCTTCCTGTACTTCTTTTGCCTTACCCAAACCATGGCCAACAACACCGGCTTCGTTACCCACCACCACTAAAGCAGAAAAGCTGAAAGCACGGCCACCTTTTGTAGTTTTTACAACGCGGTTAATTGCAACCACTTTATCTTTTAACTCCAGGTCGCCAGCTTTTACTTTATTTAAAATTACGTTTGACATTATTATCGATTTACGATTTTAGATTTAACGATTTCAGATTTATTTTGGTAATGCAGGCAAATCTTAATTCTGCAGATAAACGGCAATATTAGAATTGCAACCCGCCTTCCCTTGCACCTTCAGCAACTGCTTTTACACGGCCATGATAGATATAACCACCGCGGTCAAAAACCACAGTTGTAATACCCAGGTCTTTTGCTTTGGCAGCAATGGCAGCACCCACCAGTTTGCTTTTTTCGGTTTTAGGTGCTTTTTGTGCAGCAATATCTTTTTGTTTTGAAGATGCTGAAGCAATGGTAACACCATTTGTATCATCAATTAACTGTGCATAGATATCAGTGTTGCTTCTGAAAACACTTAACCTTGGTTTTGCCGGCACACCGCTGATTTTTTTGCGGATGCGGTAGCGTATTTTTTGCCTTGCACTTGCTTTACTGTTCATGATTTTTATATTTTATCTCCGATACTGCCGGAAATGATTATTAACTTTTAGTTTACAGGTTAATCAGTTAATTGGTATAATACCCAAACTAACAGACTAATTAACTTACTTACCAGCTGCCTTACCTGCTTTTCTCCTCAATACTTCACCTTCAAATTTCACACCTTTACCTTTGTATGGTTCTGGTTTACGCAGGCTCCTGATTTTGGCGCATACCTGGCCCAGCAACTGCTTGTCAATTCCTTCCAGTAAAATAGAAGGGTTCTGACCTTTTTCCTGTGCGGTGGTTACTTTTAATTCTTTAGGAATTTCAAACACGATATTGTGAGAATACCCCAAAGCAAGATCCAGTAAGTTACCCTGGTTAGCGGCTTTAAAACCCACACCCACCAGTTCTAATTTTTTCTGGTAACCAGCAGTAACACCGGTAACCATGTTATTGATCAGGGCCCTGTACAAACCATGCATGGCACGGTGACGGATCTGGTCGGTAGGACGGCCCAGTTCAACATGGCCATCTTTTACTTCCACTTTAATATCCCTGTCAACAGCCTGCTTTAATTCGCCTTTAGGACCTTTAACTGTGATTACATTGTCGGCACCAACGGTGATGGTTACACCCGCCGGAACTGAAACTGGTTTTTTACCTATACGTGACATATTGTTTATTTTGTTTTTCCTGGCCGGTCAGCCTGCTATAGGTCCGGCTTAAGGTACCAGGAAATGATTGATCGAATTTTGTTCTTTCCGTTTCCGTGCTGGAAAAAGAGATTAATAAATGTTGCAAAGAATCTCACCACCCACATTCTGCGCTTTCGCTTCCTTATCGGTCATTACACCTTTTGATGTGGAGATGATGGCAATACCCAGACCGTTTTTAACACGTTTGAAATCGGCAGGTTTTGCATAGGCACGCAAACCGGGGCGACTCACCCTTTCCAGGCTCTGGATAACGGGCAGTTTGGTGGCTGCATCGTATTTCAATGCAATTTTAATAACACCCTGTTTGCTGTCATCTTCAAATTTGTATTTTAAGATGTAGCCTTTATCGTACAGAATTTCAGTGATACGCTTTTTAAGGTTGCTTGCAGGGATCTCCACGATACGGTGGTTGGCCATCTGGGCATTGCGTATTCTCGTTAAATAATCTGCTATAGGATCAGTTACCATTGTTATGTTGTAATTAGTTTTTTAAAAATTATTTCAATGCGATATCCTCTTGTATCGTTGGGCGGTTTCTGTTGATGGTTGGCTATAAGCAAACAACGTACAACGGTTCACCTTTTTACCAGCTGGCTTTTCTTACACCCGGAATCTTTCCCTGTAAAGCCATATCACGGAACTGGTTCCTGCAGATACCAAAATGTCTCATGTATCCTTTAGGACGGCCGGTTAACTGGCAACGGTTCCTTAAACGGATGTAAGAAGCATTTTTAGGTAATAAGTCCAGAGCTGCGAAATCGCCGGCGGCTTTTAAAGCAGCTTTTTTCTCTGCAAATTTGGCAACCATAGCTTCACGCTTTCTTTGCCTGGCTTCAACTGATTTTTTTGCCATGATATAGTCTTATTATTTTTTAATGTTTTTAAAAGGCATACCCAGCTCTTTCAGCAGTTCATACGCTTCTTCGTTGGTTTGCGCTGTTGTAACAAAAGTGATATCCAGGCCGGTGATCTTGTTCACCTTGTCGATATCAATTTCGGGGAAGATGATCTGTTCAGTAACACCCAGAGTGTAGTTACCGCGGCCATCAAAGGATTTATCGTTGATACCTTTGAAGTCACGCACACGTGGCAATGATACAGACACCAGCCTGTCCAAAAATTCATACATCTTTACACCGCGTAAAGTCACCCTTGCACCAATTGGCATGTTCTTACGCAGTTTAAAGTTTGAAATATCTTTTTTAGACATGGTGGGCACTGCTTTCTGGCCGGTGATATTGGTTAATTCATCCACAGCGATGTCGATTAACTTTTTATCAGCCACAGCACCGTTCACACCACGGTTCAAACAGATCTTGGTGAGTTTGGGAGCCTGCATTACAGTTTTGTAACTGAACTTTTTCATTAAAGCAGGTACCACTTCTTTAGTGTACTTGTCTGCTAATCTTGCAGTATTTGTTTTTGTGCTCATTATTTGATTACCTCCCCTGATTTTTTAGAAATTCTAACTAGTTTACCATTTTCCCTGGTACGTTTAACCTTGGTGGGTGCACCCGCTTTTGCATCCCATAACATTACATTACTGATGGCAATAGGCGCTTCTTTTTTAACGATACCACCTTTTGTGTTTTGAGATGTGGGCTTGCTGTGTTTGGTAACGATGTTCACACCTTCCACCAATACACGGCCTTTATCCAAAATAACTTCCAGTACTTTGCGGGGTTTTTTCAGGTCTTTGTCCTCGCCGGAAATAACGACTACGTTATCGCCTTTTTTAATACTGAACTTAGGTTTAAATCTTGTGCTCATTTTTATGCTGTTTACATCCCGGATTTTGCCGGAACTGATTTTAATCTGATTATAATACTTCTGGTGCCAGTGAAATGATCTTCATGTATCCTTTATCCCTCAGCTCTCTTGCCACGGGGCCGAAGATACGTGTACCCCTTGGTTCATCAGCATTGTTCAACAACACCACGGCGTTATCATCAAAGCGGATATAAGAACCGTCTTTACGGCGCAGCTTGTTGGTTGTTCTTACAATAACAGCCTTACTTACTGTGCCTTTTTTAACACCGCCAGCAGGCATTGCATCTTTAACTGTTACAACTATTTTATCGCCAATTTTAGCATAGTCCTGGCCGCTGTTGCCCAGTACCCTGATGCACAGTACCTCTTTTGCACCACTGTTATCAGCTACGTTTAGTCTGCTTTCTTGCTGTATCATTTGTTTTAGCTTTTAGCTATTATTACTATTGTTAATTATCAGAGGCTGTTTGCATAAGCCCTGGGCTTACCGCGGCAGCTTGAAAAAAATTATTTTACTTTTTCAACCACTTCAACCAGTCTCCAGCGCTTTGTTTTGCTCAGGGGGCGTGTTTCCATGATCTTCACTGTATCGCCAATGCTGCACTCATTTTTTTCGTCATGAGCATGGAACTTTGTAGTTTTCTTTACAAACTTTCCATAAAGCGGGTGCTTTACTTTCCTTTCAACATTTACAGTGATGGTTTTATCCATTTTATTGCTGGATACCACACCTAATTTTGTTTTTCTTAAATTTCTTTCAGCCATTGTACTGCTTTTTATGGTTCAATTAAAAACCTAATTGTTTTTTTCTTAATTCGGTTTTGAGCCTGGCAATGTCCCTTCTTAAAGAACGGATGCTCTGCGGATTTTCCAGCGGAGCCACTGCATGAGCAAATGAAAGCTTTTTCAAACGCAACTCATCTTCCTTGATTTTTGCAACAAGGTCAGTTTCGCTCAACTCTTTCAAGCTTTTTACAAAGTCAACTTTCTTAGCCATTGTATTATAATTTGATAATCTGCTTATTTAATTTTTATGCACTGTAGTCGTGACGTACCACAAACTTTGTTAAGATGGGCAGTTTTTGCGCTGCCAGTTCAAACGCTTCTTTCGCCACCTGTTCAGGCACACCATCGCATTCAAAAATGATACGGCCGGGTTGTACAATTGCAGCCCATCCTTCTGGGTTACCTTTACCTTTACCCATCCTCACCTCTGCAGGCTTGGCAGTAATAGGTTTGTCAGGAAATACGCGGATCCACACGTTACCTTCACGTTTCATGTGACGGGTTAAGGCCTGACGGGCACTTTCGATCTGACGGTTAGTTAACCAAACACTGTCCAGCGCTTTTAAACCAAAGCTTCCAAAGGCCAGGGTGGCTCCACGCTTGGTGTCACCTTTCATTTTACCTTTCTGGGTTTTCCTGTGTTTTGTTCTTTTTGGTGATAACATCTTGCTTCTATTTTAGATTTCAGATTTCAGACTTTTGATTTTCTTCGATCCAAATCAGTATTAAATTGTTTGTTATTTTTTGCGATTTGAAAAACTAAAATCTCAAATCGTAAATTGTTTCTTATCTTCTTCCGCCACCGCCGCGGTTATCTCTTCCGCCGCCCCTTCTGTCATCTCTCCTGTCTCCGCCTCTCCTGTCATCCCTTCTTTCAAAACCACCCTGTCTTTCACCACCTTCCTTACCGGTACCTGCAACCACGTTCGGGTTCAGATCCCTCTTGCCTAACACCTCACCCTTACAAATCCAAACCTTCACACCAATTTTACCATATACAGTTAAGGCAAATACGTTGGCGTAATCAATATCCATCCTCCAGGTGTGCAAAGGCGTACGGCCCTGTTTGATTTCTTCGCTACGGGCAATTTCAGCACCGCCTAAACGTCCGCCTACTTTTACCTTGATACCTTCGGCACCCATACGCAGTGCAGAAGCTATTGACATTTTGATAGCCCTTTTATAATTGATACGGTTTTCGATCTGGCGTGCAATGGTATCTGCAACAATGTTTGCATCCAGTTCAGGACGGCGGATCTCCAGGATGTTGATCTGCACATCTTCCTTACCGCATAATTTTTTCAGTTCTTCCTTGATCCTGTCAACCTCACCACCGCCTTTACCAATAATGATCCCTGGCTTTGAAGTGTGGATGGTCACGATCAGTTTGTTCAGTGTACGCTCAATTACAATTTTTGCAATGCCGCCTTTGTTGATACGGGCATTGAGGTAATTCCTGATTTTATGATCTTCAATCAGTTTCTTTGAATAATCCGCTTTGTTAGCGTACCAGTTACTGTCCCAACCACGAATGATTCCTAACCTGGCACCTATTGGATTTGTTTTCTGACCCATTGTATTTGCTTAATATTTTGTTATTAGTTTTTTGTTGCTTTTGTATCTACGATCACAGTTACGTGGTTGCTGCGCTTGCTCACCCTGTAACCACGGCCCTGCGGAGCCGGACGCATACGTTTGATCACCCTTGCACCATCTACAAAAATGGTTTTAACCACTAATGCACTTTCATCAGCGCCTTCGTTCTTTGCCTTCCAGTTGCTGATGGCAGAAACCACCAGTTTACGCAAAGGCACAGCCGGATGCTTGGGATTGTGCTCCAGGATTGCCAGTGCTTTTTCCACTTCCATACCACGAATCAGGTCGGCCAGTAAACGCATTTTACGGGGCGATGTGGGGTAGTTATTCAATTTTGCTGTTGCTTCCATTGTTATTTAGTTGTTGGTTGTTAGTTGCCAGATGTTAGCTGAAGCTGTCAACCGTCATCTGCGAACTGTCAACTTTTTAATTATGCAATTTTCTTACTAGAGTGTCCTTTAAAGTTCCTGGTTGGTGCAAATTCGCCCAGTTTATGTCCCACCATAAATTCAGTGGCATATACAGGGATGAACTTATTACCATTGTGCACTGCAAAAGTGTGGCCTACAAAGTCAGGGGTGATTGTGCTTCTCCTGCTCCAGGTTTTGATAACGCCCCTTTTGGTTTTACCATCATTCATAGCGTTTACCTTTTCCAGCAATTTTGTTTCTACGTAAGGACCTTTTTTTAACGAACGAGCCATGTTGTATTTTGTTTTTGTTGATTCTTCCGGCAGGGCCGGAATATTTTAACAAGTGATTATTTACTTAATTTTTTACCATTCCTTCTCTGGATGATCATTTTGTCTGATCCTTTACCACGTGTACGGGTAATTTCGCCTTTAGCATATTTACCGGTACGGCTGCGTGGGTGACCACCTGAAGCTTTACCTTCACCACCACCCATCGGGTGATCTACAGGGTTCATTGCTACAGCACGGTTGCGTGGGCGGATACCTTTCCAGCGGTTACGGCCGGCTTTACCCATGCTTTCCAGGTTATGGTCGCTGTTGCTCACCACACCCACAGTAGCATAACAGTTGATCAGCACTTTCCTTAATTCGCCGCTTGGCATTTTCAGGATGGCATATTTTTCTTCCTTGTTGCTCAGCTGTGCAGAGGTACCGGCACTTCTAACGAGGATGCCGCCATGGCTTGGCTGCATTTCGATATTGTGCACGTTGGTACCCAGTGGCATGTGCTTTAACTGTAAGGCATTACCCAGTTCAGGGGCCACATCATCACCGCTGATAACGGTTTGGCCTACCTGTAAACCCTGGGGGGCAATGATATAACGTTTTTCACCGTCAGCATAGCTCAGCAATGCGATGAAAGCTGTACGATTTGGATCGTATTCAATTGTTTTAACCACAGCAGGAATATTCTTCTTGTTCCTCTTGAAGTCGATCACACGGTACATGGTTTTGTTACCACCACCAATATAGCGCATGCTCCTTCTGCCCTGTGCGTTACGGCCTGCAGTGCTTTTTACTTTTTCTACCAGTGTTTTTTCAGGAACGTTGGTGGTAACCTCTGCATAAGCATTACCAATTCTCCACCTGGTACCTGCTGTTGTTGGTTTATATTTTCTTAATGCCATTGTGAATTGTTTTTATTTTCAACTTTTGCGGCAGTTGCTGCCATTCATTTTTAAATTAAATACCGCTTCCGTAGATATCGATGCTTTCGCCTTCGGCAACGGTTACGATTGCTTTCTTTTTAGCAGGTTTGCGGCCGCTGATAAAACCGGCTTTTGTATACCTTGATTTTTGCTTGGAAGGAACAACGATGGTGTTCACTTCGGCAACCTGCACGCCGTAAAACTGTTCTACAGCTTTTTTAATTTCCAGTTTGTTGGCCTTTCTGTCAACCACAAATGAATAGCGGTTTTGTTTTTCTGAAAGCTTGTTTGCTTTTTCAGATAAGATCGGCTTTATTAAAACATCAGACGGTTTCATGTCTTCTTAATTTGATAGTTTGTGTTTGCTTATGCTTCTTCAGTTGCTGTAAATACTTTGGCAGCGTTTTCTGTCATTACCAGTACATTGGCATTTACAATGTCGTAGGTATTGATATCCCTGATAATGGTACCGTTCACACGGGGAACGTTACGCAGGCTCAGGTACAGGTTGGTATTATCTTCCGGTATTACAAACAATGATTTTTTGTCGTTAACACCCAGGTTTTTTAAGATAGATACAAACTGTTTTGTTTTGGGCGCATCCATGGTCACGTCTTCCACCACTACAATGGCATTTTCTTTTGCCTTGTAGGTTAATGCGCTCATCTTGGCCAGGGTTTTCACTTTCTGGTTCAGTTTGATATCATATTTGTGGGGTTTGGGACCAAAGATGGTACCACCACCTTTGTACAGCGGGTTACGCAGGTTACCTTTACGGGCACCGCCGGTACCTTTCTGTTTGTGCAGTTTCTTGGAAGAACCGTGCACTTCCATACGGGTTTTTACCTTATGCGTACCCTGGCGCTGTGCAGCCTGGTATTGTTTAACAGCAAGGTAAATAACATGGTCATTGGGTTCGATACCAAAAATCTCTTCTGGTAACTCAACCGTTCTGCCGGTCTTTTTTCCTTCTTTATTTAAAACATCTACTTGCATCGTACTTATTATTTAAAGAGCCGCGGCCCCGTTATTTATTTTTGAATTAACACGATAGATCCGTTATGACCTGGAACCGAACCGCTGATCAGGATGTAGTTTTTCTCAGGGAAAATTTTCACCACTTTCAAACCTTTCATGGTTACCCTGTCCTGGCCCAGGCGGCCTGCCATGCGCATACCTTTGAATACACGGCTGGCGTCAGAAGAGTTACCGATTGAACCCGGAGCCCTTTGCCTGTCGTGCTGACCGTGAGATTGTTCACCCACACCGCTAAAGCCATGGCGTTTAACAACACCCTGGAAACCTTTACCCTTGGTAGTGCCAATCACTTCAACCTTTTCGCCTTCGGCAAAAATGTCTACAGTAATGGATTCACCCACGTTTTTGTCAATTTCGCTATCGCGTATTTCCTTTACGATTTTTTTAGCAGCCGTTTGGGCTTTGGAGAAATGCCCGGCTTCTGATTTGGAGGTATGCTTTTCTTTCTTATCGCCGAAAGCAATTTGAAGCGCATTGTAACCGTCAGTTTCAACGGTTTTCTTTTGTGTTACTACGCACGGACCGGCTTCAATAATGGTAACAGCAGTTTGCTTACCGGTTGTATCGAAGATACTGGTCATGCCAATTTTCTTTCCAATAATACTTTTCATTGTATCTTATTTATGCCCAGCGGTACTGTCGATGCAGCACTTAGGCGTTCATGTTTTTTCTTTTTAAGAACTTACCTTTTGCTTTCTCCCTGTTTTAACGGGAGAGGTTCATCAGGCCTTGATCTCAACATCCACACCACTTGGCAGATCCAGCTTGCTTAACGCATCCACAGTGCGGCTGCTGCTGGTGTAAATGTCTAATAAACGCTTATGTGTACAGAGCTGGAATTGTTCACGCGCCTTCTTGTTTACGTGAGGACTGCGCAGTACGGTGAAGATTTTCTTATGTGTGGGTAAAGGAATTGGACCTGTTACCACTGCTCCTGTGCTGCGTACAGTTTTTACGATTTTCTCTGCAGATTTGTCTACTAAATTGTGATCGTAAGACTGTAATTTGATTCTGATTCTCTGTGACATATGTAAAGAACTTTAAAATTTCCGTTTTAAAATTTGGAGTGCAAAGGTAATGGCTGTATTTGTAACAGCAAAGCATTCAGCAAAGTTTTTTTTGATTTTGAGCATTTTGGGGATAAAATCAGTAAAAAAGCCCCATAAAAGGGGCTTTTGAGATCAAATATTTTTTAGAATAAGGTTTTAATCCTTCTTATGCACGCTGCCGCTGCTGTTGGTGCTGGACTTAACAGTGGCACCCCCGCTGTATTCAACACTGCCGCTGCTGCTGGCTTCTGCATCCAATGCCACACTGGCATACACTTCGGCCGAACCACTGCTATTGGCCGACACATGTGTGTTTTCACTCAACAGTTCTGCCGACCTGATTTCGGCACTGCTGGAAACCTGGGCGCGGTAACTTCTTGTTTTGCCCCGCAGCGTTATTGAACCCGAGCTGCTGGCCTCAGCCCCCACCTCCGGGGCATCCACTTCAGCCTCAATATCGGCCGAACTGCTTACATCAAAACTTATTTTACCATCATTTTTCATAATATCCAGCACTTTTACTTCCGCAGATGCATTGGCCTCAATCCTGTTTAGTTCAGGCACAGTTACATATACTTTAATATGTGTGTTGTGGATGCTTACCCCGTTTTCGATACCAATGTGCAGCATATTGCCCGACACATTTGTTTTTACATAACGCAAAATGTTGTCATCGGCCTCCACTTCCACCGACGGCGAACCGATCTTTACTTCCACATCAATGGAATTGCTGGCATGGATGCCTGTAAATGCAGGTACGTTTCTTTTTTGGGTTTCAATGTTACCGCTTCCGCTCTCGGATACAAAATTGCAGGAGTACAGCAGTACAACCACCACTGCAGACAAGATAAATCGTTTCATGGCTTAAATATTTTATAACAAATATAAAACCTGTTGATAAGCACCGCAACAATACGCCAACATTATTTACCTTCGCCGCAATATGACGGAAAAAATTCTCATCCTCGATTTTGGCTCCCAGTACACACAGTTAATTGCACGCACCGTAAGGGAAGCAAACGTGTATTGCGAAATAGTTCCTTACAACAAACCTATCGGATACGAAGCCGGTCTTAAAGGCGTGATCCTGGGCGGCTCCCCCTTTTCGGTAAACGAAGAAAAAGCGCTTGTGATAGATGTAAAAGCCATTGCTGATAAACTGCCGGTGCTGGGTATTTGCTATGGCGCACAGCTTACCGCCAAATTGTTTGGCGGCCAGGTGGGCAAAAGCGATAAGCGGGAATATGGCCGTGCCATGTTTAAAAAAGACAGGGAGGATGTGCTGCTGCAAAACGTATCGGCACAATCACAGGTGTGGATGAGCCATAGTGATACCATTAAGGAACTGCCCGAGGGATTTGAACTGCTGGGTACCACCGACAGTATCCCGGTGGCCGCCTTCAAAAGAAAGGAAGATAAAGGCTGCCCGCTGTACGGTTTGCAGTTTCATCCCGAAGTATACCATTCTGCCGAAGGCAAAACCATTATCAGGAACTTTTTGGTGAACATCTGCGGCTGCAAACAGGACTGGACGCCCGAACACTTTATTACCGATACTGTTGCCAGCCTCAAGAAACAGATTGGCAACCGCAAAGTAATTATGGCGCTGAGCGGCGGGGTTGACAGTACCGTTGCGGCCACCCTTATACATAAAGCGGTTGGCGATAACCTGTATGGCATTTTTGTTGACAATGGTGTTTTACGCAAAGGCGAGTTTGAAAGTGTGATGGAAATGTATGGAAAGCTGGGACTGAATGTAAAAGGGGTGGATGCTAAAGAACATTTTTATACCAAACTGGCCGGGAAAACCGAACCAGAAGAAAAAAGAAAAATAATCGGCGGCTGTTTTATAGAAATATTTGACCAGGAAGCCCATAAAATTGAAGATGCCGCACTTTTGGGCCAGGGTACTATTTATCCTGATGTGATTGAATCTTTATCCGTTCATGGCCCTTCTGCCACTATTAAAAGTCATCATAATGTTGGCGGCCTGCCCGAAACCATGAAACTGGAACTGGTGGAACCGCTTCGCCTGCTTTTTAAGGATGAAGTGCGCCGTGTGGGGCTTGAACTGGGCATTCCACATGAAATGCTTTTCCGCCACCCCTTCCCCGGTCCCGGACTGGCCATCCGCATTTTAGGAGATATTACAGAAGAAAAGGTACGATTATTGCAAGAAGCAGATGCGATATATATCAATGGCCTTAAAAAGCACAATTTATATGCAACGGTATGGCAGGCGGGCACCATCTTACTGCCGGTGAAGAGTGTGGGTGTGATGGGTGATGAAAGAACCTATGAATTTACCGTGGCGCTGCGGGCAGTTACATCGGTAGATGGCATGACGGCAGACTGGGCACATTTACCTTATGATTTTTTAGCGCATATATCCAATGAAATAATCAACAATGTAAAAGGTATCAACCGCGTGGTATATGATATCAGCAGCAAACCACCGGCAACAATTGAATGGGAATAAGAAGAACAGCTATAAGTTATGAAGATGAAATATTTTATTGGAGTGTTGGCAGTACTGTTGTACAGTAGTGCTTTGCATGCACAAACCGATTCAGCAAAAAATTTCCCCACTTACAGGGTGGGTATTTTTGCCCCGCTCTATCTTGATTCTGTCTTCAGCAAAAACGATTTCAAATACAAAGATGCGGTGCCAAAATTCATCGTGCCCGCTGTTGATTTTGTTCAGGGCGCCATGGTGGCGCTCGATTCCATGAAAATGGAAAAAGAGAATATTGTGGCAGCAGTATATGACACAAAATCTTATACCCAGAATATTTCAGCACTCATCAGGAACAAAAAACTGGACAGCCTGGATCTCATCATTGGTTCTGTAAGGGATGCAGATTATAAACAACTGGCCGATTTTGCCCTTTTAAAAAACATTCCTTTCATTTCGGCCACTTATCCCAATGATGGCGGTATTACGGCAAATCCCTTTACTGTAATTTTAAACTCAACACTGAAAGCACATTGTGAAGCGATATACAGTTACCTGCTGCAAAACCATGGCACCGATCTTATTTATTTGTGCAGGCAAAAAGGAGCCCAGGAAGATAAAGTGGCAGGGTATTTTAAACAGCTGAACGAACAGGACGGCAAACCATTGCTAAATATACAAACACTCAATACCGACAGTGTTTTTACCACCGCTGCCATTCAGCCCATGCTTGACAGCAACCGCCAGTGCATTATCATCGGCGGCAGCCTGGATGAGAATTTTGCAAAAAATCTTGCAGCAGCATGTTATGCCATTTATCCCTCCTATCCCATCACATTAATTGGTATGCCCAACTGGGATGGGTTCACATCACTCTACAAAAAAGAATCTTTTGAAAATTTCCCGATACATTTCACATCACCTTATTTCAATAATAAGTGGGATAATTACAGCAAGCAGCTTACTTCCGCTTACCAGAAAAAATACAAAACCAAACCGGGTGATATGGCCTTTAAAGGTTTTGAAACTGTATATCTTTTCACAAAATTGCTGAGCCTGCATCCCAATGATTTAATGAGTAACCTGAATGACAAAAAGGTAAAAATATTCTGCGATTATAATTTTAAACCCGTGATGCTTGCAAAAGGTTATAATACTCCTGACTATTTTGAGAACAAGCATCTTTACTTTGTAAAAATATTCAATGGTACAAAAGCAAAAGCCTGGTAACAGGCATGCCTAAAGTAAAAAAGCCGGTGCAATCACCGGCTTTTTTATACTTTATCCTGTCAATACTTCAGGTGTTTACGCTGCAGGGTGTACAGTAAAATAAAAATTAAAGGTATAATCGTAAAATAAACCAGGAAGGTTTTAAAGAACAGCCCCCCTATAAATATGATCATGGACAGGTAAGGAAGAATTTCTCCTGCCAGCCATAAAATGTAACCCTGCTTTTTAAGTTTACGCATTTCAATGGCGCCATACACACAAAGTGCCACACCTACAAGCCCCATGATCATGAGCGGGATCCTGTTTTCGAGTGACTTTACCATTAATTCGTGCACTTCGGGACTGGCAAATTTTTTGGCCCATGCCGGCGCATCAGCAAGCTTATCCTGGTTCTTTTCAAATTCCTCAAGAGCAGCCCTGCCTTTTAAAAAATTACTTACGGTGCTGTAAAGCTCGTAAGCACTGCCAATAAAAGTAAGAATGGTTAATACATTTAAACCGGCAGGCAGTTTTTTTTCGCTGTATTCTTCCTGCGGGATCATGTCTTTGATTTCCTGGTTCATAAAAAAAGTTTCAGCCAAGTTATATGCTTTCAGATGCATTTCAAAACCGCTGCCAACATTTATTTTCTGAGTTTGAGATAATCGAGAAAATAAACCACTTTTACCGTAAGCTCATTGCTATGCGGGTTATCCAGCACTCCTCTGAAGTTTTTAAAATAAGAAGTGCTGGCGTAAGGATCAATATAGGCGTTGCTGCCCAGTGCATTTTTCCATGCAACTGTAATACGGCTGCCCGGTAAAAAATCCCAGGTATAGAACATATCAATATTGAATGCATTGTAGCCAATATTCTGCCCGTTGATAAATGGCCGTTCATCCCAGTAGCCATCGGGTTTTAGGTTATAGAAATTGGTGTTGTTTACCGCATACCAGTAATGCCTTAACCTGATGGTGGCATTCATGCGTTTGGTAAAGCTGTATTGCGCATTTACCAAAGCAGTATTGGTTTTTGTATTGCGTCTTGATATGATAGGTGAACCGTTACTGTTATTCATGAACGACCAGCCCCAGTTACCCCTGTCCTGCTGTACTGCCATGTTCACGCTCAGCTGGAATTTATCAGTAAACCGGTAACGCAAACCTGCACTGGAGGTCCAGTAGGGATCTTTGGGCAACGGAGACTCTGCCCCGCCAAGTGCATAGCTGAAGTATAATTTTTTACGGCTGTCAGAGCTTCCGTCAATACCAAAATAATAATACGGGCTCCGTTTTAGAAAATAGCCATTGTACACTGTTGAATTAACGAAGTAATCATTATTCCAAACAGGTATTGTTTGAAATACGGCCGTGATATCCCAATAATTCCTCAGCAGGGCAAATGCACTTGCAGTGAATTCAACATTCGTCCACTTGTAAGGATGGTAAAGATTCCTGTTTACCACTGTGATCTTATACACTTCATTGATAAAGTCGCGGCCCGGTTTGAGCGAATTATAACTGATGCTGCCTGTATAGTCAATACTGTTGTTGTTGGCAAGATACCCCATGTCGTTGGGGTTGTATTTATCATCTTCTATATTCACAAGGGTTTTGTAGCGTATCAGCCCGCTCACTTTTCCAAAACCCGCTGTGGTGGTAAACCCGTTTTTGTTACCGTTATTCCCCCAGATGGCGCTGTATCTCCCCGTCCATACAAAATTGTACGTATTCCTTTTATCAAACAATGAAAGATCAACACTGCTTACATTGGCATTGCGGCTGTTACCCTTGCGCAGAACATTGGTGTTGGTAAAGCTTACCGATGAACGGTTCTTCAGCGCCTTATCAACCACCACTATATTATAGTTGGCAAGCGGCTCTGTTAGTATGCTTGAATCCAAACCCGTATGCAGGTTGGTTACCTTTGCATACATGGGTGCGGTTATTGCGTTGAATACCCCGATACCAATATTATTTTTTGTGCGGCCTGAGAATTTGGTGGCATTATACAGCCGGGTAATACCGGGATTTTTACTGATCTTATAATCGGGGTTGTTGCCAAAGGCCGACAGCACGCCTGCAGCGCCGGATGGTGTGGCACCGATCCTTCTTGAATAAAATAATCCTGCTTTATTGAACAGCTCGGTTCCCTCTGTAAAAAAAGGGCGGTAGTCTTCAAACTTAATTTCAAACGGAGTAAGGTTCAGCAGCAGATTGTCACTTTGCACCTGTGCAAAATCGGGGATCAGTGTCATATCAAGCGTAAAACTTTCATTTACGCCGTACTTCACATCCATACCGCCGCTTTTAAGTGTTTCGTTTACGGTACCGTTAGCTGTTGGCGAAACACGCACACCACCCGAAATATAAGGCAGGAACGACAAGCGCAATGGCGGCCTGATCTGTTCCAGTCCCGTCCATGTTCCCCACTGGTTAATGTCGCCGTTTATATTCGGGTTCACCGGGCTCCATATGCTGTTCTCATTATCCCTTCTGCAAAAGCGTGCGAAGTTGATACCCCAGTCCTGTATTGTTTTCTTTGAAAAACGGATCGCACTGAAAGGTATTTTTATTTCTGCCACCCAGCCGTCTTTTTTAATGCTCACATTACTTTCCCAAACTGCATCCCAGGCAACATCATAAACGGGATTGTTATTTTGTGCACCTTTGGCATCAAACTGCACACCGGCGGCACTCACTTTAAATAGAAAAGCATTTTGCCTGTCGAGATATGTATCAAATCCCACGGTGAAAGCATCCACATCCTGCCGGTCAATCACATCTCTTGAAGTAAGCTGGGTGCGAATGCTGGCCGGATCATCGTACATATATGCACCAACATAAACAGCCGCATTATCGTAGGCCAGTTTTACCAGGGTTTTATGTGCACTGGGCTTTCCAAACTCCGGGTGAGATGTAATAAAATCGCCGGTGGCTTCCACGGTCTTCCATGCCGCATCATCAAGATTGCCGTCAATCTTTACCGGTTGTGTGAGTTTTACGGCATGAATGGATCTGACCTGTGCACCGCACACAGCAATAAATGCCAGTAAAATAAAAAGGAGAATAAAGCGCAATCTCTTCACAGTTGGTTATTCTGCAAATATAGCCGATTGCGGCTAGCCGCAATTGTCGAAAAAGGCATATTTTATCAATCGCCCCTCCTGCTCAGTTCTTTTTTAATGAGGCCCAGCTCCCGCCCTGTTTGCCCGGCCACCGAACTGTTTTCCTGCGCCCGGCGCATTAAATAAGGGATCACATCTTTTATAGGACCAAAGGGAAGGTATTTACTAACGGAACATCCTGCCTTGGCAAGATTGAACGTAATATTATCGCTCATGCCGTACAACTGCGAAAAATGCACATGCGGATGATTATGCGGCAACCCTTTTTTATCGAGCAGTTGCGTGGTATACAAATTACTGTATTCATTATGGGAGGCTACGATCACAGCAATACGGTCAATATGATCAATGCAAAATGCAACGGCAGCATTATAGTCCCTGTCGGTGCTTTCCTTATCGGGCTGTATCGGTGATGGATATCCTTTTTCCGCCGCACGCTCCCTTTCTTTTTCCATGTAAGCACCACGCACCAGTTTTGCACCCAGCACAAAATTTCTTTCTTGGGCGGCGTCCAGGGAGTCTTTTAAAAACTGTAACCTGTCGTGCCTGTACAGCTGCAGTGTATTGTACACAACCGGTTTGGTTTTATTAAAAGTATCCATCATTAAAATGGTAAGTGCATCCACAGGATCCTGTATCCATGTTTCTTCCGCGTCAATCAGCACGCCCACATTCTTTGCAGCAGCTTCCTCGCATACCTGTAATGTGCGCAGGCGTATCTTATGCCATTCGTCACGTTCAGCAGCAGGTAATGTTTCCACAGCATGCAAATACCTTTTCATTAAAGTACCTGTGCTGCTGTTCATCAGCGCATCCATTTTTTCCAGCAATCCAAAACGTGCAAAGCCGGTAACTTTTACGCTCATGAAAGGAATATTGGGCTGCGTGGAAGCATAGGAGATCACTTTTTTAAATTCGTCGCGGGCATGCTCAAAATTCTCCTCCCCTTCTTTTCCTTCCACACCATAATCCAGTATTACCTGTACATTGTATTCCTTGAGTTTTGATGCAACTTTTGCCGTTTCTTCAAGGGTTTCACCACCTACAAACTGCTGGAAGATTGTTTTACGGATCACTGTTTTTGTAAATGGTAAATTCCATTTAATGGCTATGGGGGTGATTTTTAAACCAAAGTTCACCAACCAGGGTTTGCCCATGGATGAAAAAAGAAAGTGCGCTTTTTTTAACTGGTCGTTGCTTTTGTATGCAAAAGCGGTTTCTGTATTGTCGAATGAAATGTTGTTATGCTGGCTCATAATTTTTTATATGCAATTCGTTGTTCGAAATTCGAACAATGCATGCGAATTGCCAAATTAAAACGGCAAAGATGAGCAGTATCATATTGCCTGGTGATTGAATGGCTGCAGTACCATTTCGCTTACCACGGCACTGGCAGGCTGCTGGCATAAAAACCAGATGGCTTTTGCCGCTTCTGCAGCCACAATCATTTTTTCCCGCTGCACCCGCAGCTCAATATTATCCCAGAAAGGGGTATCGGTACCACCAAGAAAAATATTAGTGATCCGTATATCTGTTCTTTTGATTTCCTCACGGATGCTTTGCAACATACCCACCAGTCCGTATTTGCTTGCAGCATATGCAGCAGCACCTGCCATGGGTGTTTTACCAAGCACCCCCGGGATATGAATGATCAGTCCTTTTTTCGCCGCTTTCATATCTGGCAAAAAAGCTTTCAGTAAAATAAAGGGCGCATACAGGTTGTGCTGAATGGTATGCATAAAATCCGTTGCAGAAAGTGCGTCTGTATTTTTAATAATACCAATCCCCGCAGCATTGAGCAGGATATCGATGGAAGGTAATTGCTGAAAATATTTTTCCCGTAATTCATCAACAGCAGCAGGCTCAGAAATATCTGCGGCAAATACCCGTTCGGGGGGTACGCCGCATACCGCTGCTACCGCCTGCAATTTTTCACTATTACGGCCGGTAAGAAAAAGCCGGGCGCCGCTTTGTGCCAGCAGTTTGGCCGTTGCAGCTCCAATACCGCCTGTTGCGCCTGCTATCAATACAGTTTTATCTTTCAGATTTTCCATCTTTTTTTCCTGTATCAACAAAATTCAATGCGCTTTGTTTATATGCTGATGACAGATGTAATTTTAATTTTCCCTCACCAGCTTTTTACAGAACACCCGGCACTTGCAAAAGCACCAGTTGTTTTTATTGTTGAAGAATTTCTTTTCTTCCGGCAGTATAAATTTCACAAACAAAAACTGGCACTGCACAGGGCATCAATGAAATATTATGCCTCGTACCTGCAGGAAAAAGGATTAACAGTAAAATATATAGAAGCTAATGATATTGTTGCCGATGTAAGGCAACTGATTGATCACCTGGCGAAGGCAGGCACTGCAAACCTGCACCTGTGCGATGTGACCGACAACTGGCTGCAAAAAAGAATAATAAAAGGCTGTATCAAAAACAACATCCGTCTTATACAATACACAAGCCCGGGATTTTTAAACAGCAATGAAGATATTGAACAGTTTTCCGCAGGCAGGACTGCTTACTTTCAAACAGCATTTTATATACAGCAGCGAAAGAAAAGAAAAATACTGCTTACCCCTCAAGGGAACCCCGCCGGCGGACAATGGACCTTTGATAAAGACAATCGCAAGAAATATCCCGTTTCAAAAAAAACGCCCGTTATTCATTTCCCTGCTGCAAATTCATTTATTGAAGAAGCGATAAAATATGTGGAGGTAAATTTTGCAGGTAATCCGGGAAAACCGGCCCCGCTTATTTACCCAATAAATTCTGATGATGCAGCAAAATGGCTGGAAGATTTTTTGACGCAGCGTTTCAGTGAATTTGGTATTTATGAAGATGCAATTGTAAAAGAAGAATATTTTCTCCATCATTCGGTACTCAGCCCTGCACTCAATACCGGGCTCATTACGCCGCAGCAGGTTACAGACCGCGTGCTTGCATTTGCAGCAGCAGCCGGTACACCTGTTAATTCAACAGAAGGTTTTATAAGACAGGTTACGGGCTGGCGGGAATTTGTTAGAATTGTTTACATGCGCGAGGGCAGCAAACAGCGCACCATGAATTACTGGGGCTTTAAAAGAAAATTACCCCATTCATTCTGGCAGGGCACTACCGGTATTGAACCAGTGGATCATACCATCAGCAAGATACTGGCAAAAGGCTACTGCCATCATATTGAACGCCTGATGATACTGGGTAATTTTATGCTGCTTTGCGAAATTGATCCCGATGATGTATACCGGTGGTTTATGGAAATGTTTGTTGACTCATACGATTGGGTGATGGTACCAAATGTGTACGGCATGACGCAGTTTGCCGACGGTGGCCTGATGACCACCAAACCTTATATCAGTGGCAGCAATTACATTCTTAAGATGAGCAATTACAAAAAAGGGGAATGGTGTGAAATATGGGATGCACTTTTCTGGAGATTCATGTATGCACACCGTGATTTTTTTGTACAAAATCCACGCCTGGGCATGCTGGTAAAAACACTTGACAATATGCCGGCAGAAAAAAGAGACCGGCTCATACGCAAAGCAGAAAATTACCTGAAAAGTTTATGAATAAAAACAAACAGCACCTGCCGCAAAAGATTTGTACTGTTTGCAACAGGCCTTTTACATGGCGTAAAAAATGGGCCCGGGTTTGGAATGATGTTAAATACTGCAGTAAAAAATGCAGGGGCAGCAGGCCGCAATGATTAATTCATTTTATACACAGGCATGCAGGCTGTATCTTTGCCGAAATCTTTAAGGAAACATGGACAAAAAAGCAAGTGATTCGCTGGTGGTGATGACTGAACTGGTATTACCAAACGACACCAATACTTTTGGAAATTTAATGGGCGGACGCCTGATGTATTGGATGGATATCGCGGCTGCGCTTGCAGCCATGAAACATTGCGGCGCACCGGTTGTTACCGCATCGGTTGACAATATCTCTTTTGAAAACCCCATTAAACTGGGAAACGTAGTGCATATTGAAGCAAAAGTTACCCGTGCATTCAACAGCAGCATGGAAGTGCATATGAATGTTTGGGGCGAAGATGCCATCCAGCAATACCGTTACAAAAGTAACGAAGCATATTACACGTTTGTTTCGCTGGATCCCAACAATAAACCAAGACCGGTTAACAAAGTGGTTCCCGAAACCCCGGAAGAACAAAAGCTGTATGATGGTGCATTGAGAAGAAGACAGCTGCGGCTGGTGCTGGGTGGTAAGATGAAAGCCGAAGAAGCCAGCGAACTGAAGGCCTTATTCAGCATTTAGAAAATATTTATTTGTCGGCAAGGGATATGAGGTGGTGTTTGCCTTTCAGCATGAATTTTTTGCTTTGTTCAATCGCATCCATCACACTGTTTAAAATATTTTCCGCGGTATCGTTATAATCGATTTTCATGGGTTCCTTAAATGTTACCGAAAGTGTTACCCCTTTCTTTTTAAATTTCAGTCCTTTTTTATTGAAAGCCCGCCAGTAACCATTGATCACCACGGGTATCACCACGGGCTGATGCTGTTTGATGATAAAGGCGGTGCCTTTTCTGCCCGGAGCAAATGGTTTGGTGGTACCCTGCGGGAAAGTAATGACCCAGTTTTTTTCGAGTGCCCGTTCTATATTGCGGGTATCTTTCGGATCAAGCCCGCGGCGCACTTCCCGGCCATCGGCACGCCATGTACGCTTTACAGTTACTGCACCTGCAAGTGTAAACAATTTGCTGATCCAGTTGCTTTTCATGGTCTCCTCCGCTGCAACATACTTCACCCTGGTAAAAGGCCAGAGCAGGTAATAGGGAATACCCAGTTTATTTTTTTTGCGCCAGCTCACCGCACAAAAAATATGCAGGAAGGTGATCACGTCTGCAAAATAAGTTTGATGATTGCTTACAAAAAGCACGTTACGCCTGGGAAGGTTTTGCAAATTTTCAGTCCCCCTGATCTCAAGTTTATTGATGATATTGAGACCGGGATAGGACAATAGCCCCACAACTGTGTATACCGTTCCCTTTACGATCTTCCACTCTTTTACGGCAGCAAGCCACTTCTTCATAACGTTAGTCCGGCAATTACCGGCTTTGCAATTTAAGTAATCTGTGGTAACAAAAGCATAGCTGTATTGTTTGCAACAGGAGGTTGGATATATTTGCTGATGCAACTGGATACTGTAATTTTTGATATGGACGGGCTGCTGATAGATTCAGAGCCGCTTTGGGATGAAGCCGCAACTGCTGTATTTTCAAATTATGGCATACAGCTTACACCAGAACAATATGCCACCACCACCGGTTTGCGTACAAAAGAATTCATTCAATGGTGGTTTTCTATATACCAGGTTCCGCTTGAAAATATTGAGGATGCAGAAAAGGCTATCATCAAAAAAGTAACAGCGCTGGTAGAATCAAAAGGAAGGCCAATGCCCGGCATCGAACATATATTTAAGTTTTTTACAGAACGTAATTTCAGAATAGGCCTTGCTTCTTCCTCTCCCCTCAGCCTTATCAATACAGTTACACGCCTGCTGAATATTGAGCAGCACCTGCAAGTGTGCACTTCTGCATCAGATCTGGCATATGGCAAACCGCACCCGGAAGTGTACCTTAATTGCGCTGCGGCACTTCAGGCAGCTCCCATGCAGTGCCTTTGTTTTGAAGATTCTTATAATGGCATGATTGCGGCAAAAGCGGCCCGGATGAAATGTGTTGTGGTACCGGAACACAAAAATGCAAAAGACCCGCGCTGGAACGCTTCTGACCTTAAAATTGGCTCCCTTCAAAACTTCAATGACCTGCTCTTAATGTCGGTTTAAAAAACCAAGTAATACCATAATAATCAGCCCATTTTGAAGGGACGGGGCATACTATTGCCAGTTTTCCACAATCGCAGTGTGGATAAGGATCAGGAAGCTAAAAAAAGGGAGTAAAATGTTTAATTTTAAGTTAAAGTTGCTATCTTTAAAGCTCTACTACCTGAACTGCACTGCTACATACCAAAACAGTACACCAGCGTGCTTTCAAGTAACAAACAAACTAAAACCATTTAATTATGCAAAAAACAGCTACACTTAAAGACTTTAAGGTGTTTCTGTTCAGGACGGTACTGCTATGTATCGTCATGAGCATTTCGTTCAAGGTCTCCTATAGTCAGGAGGGCTTGACGAAACCTGCAAGTGCAAAGAAGAACATGCCGACAGAAAAGCCGGCAGCAGCACCGCAGAAAATCAATAACATCAGGTTATTGAAGAATTTACCTGCAGGCAAGGTAAATCAGGCTTCGGTTGTTACAACTGAAGCAACATCAGGACCAACTGATGTACCTGCACTCAATGCCAAGTATGCTGAGAAAATGAAACAAAGAATCGGTGACAACGCAGTCCCTTCTATTGTTCCTCCAACAGCAAACCTGGTGAATGATGTGTGTACATTTACAGGTTCATTGGGAGGCAGTGATGCCACATTATCCGCCGGAAGGTTTTTCCGCGATGGTGTGCCATCCACCTGTGCTGCTCCTAAAGCAGTTTGTCCCGGTTCTTTTGGTACAGGTCCGTATTTCTACGACACCTATACCATGCAAAACCTCACCTGTGCCAGCCAGTGCGTAACTGTTACGTATTTGGCCAACGGTTCAACAGGTAACTGTTTTGTTACTGCTTACAGTGGCAGTTTCAACCCGGCTAACCTTTGTACCAACTACATCGCAGATGGTGGTTCAAGTTCACTGGCTGCAGGTACTCCTGTAACATTCTCTTTCACCCTTGCCGCCAACCAAACTGTGGTACTGGTGGTAAATGAGTCAAACGTGTCTGAAGCATCAGATTCATACACAATGACCGTTACAGGTATCAACTGTGCGCCTCCTCCGCCTTGCCAGCCAGCTACCTCTTCTATCCTGAGCCAGGTAGGTGGTATCCCTGTTGCAAGCACCCCGATCAACGAAACATTCAACTCTGTTTTACCTGCTAACTGGGCAGCTCAGAACCTCAGCAGCCCGCTGGGCCTTACTAACTGGTTCCAGGGTAACACAGCAGTATTTGGCGCTAACAGCGGTACTGGCTACATAGCTGCCAACTTCAATAACACGGCTGGCTTAGGTACAATCAGCAACTGGCTGTTTACTCCTAATGTTACTTTGAAAAATGGTGACAAGTTCTCATTCTATACCCGTACTACAGACGGAACATTCCCCGACAGGATGCAGGTAAGGATGAGCACAAATGGTACCAGCACAAATGTGGGTGCCAGCGCTACCAGCGTTGGAGATTTCTCCACATTGCTGCTTGATATCAACCCAACTTATACTTCTACAGGTTATCCAACTGCGTGGACTCAATACACTTTAACATTGTCTGGTTTACCAGCTGCCGGTGTTTCCGGCCGACTGGCATTCCGTTATTTTGTTGAAGGTGGTGGTCCATCTGGCAATAACTCTGATTATATGGGTATTGATGATGTGGTGTATACTACATTCTCACCCGGCCCCATCACTACTTGTACCGGTTCTACCGCCAACTTAAAAGTAGATATTACTGGTGGTAGCGGTGCCGCTTACAATGTAACTATCAATGCAAACCCCGGCGGTAACTTTACAGTAAACAACTACGTAAGTGGTTCTAATATTCCTGTAACTCCTGCCGGCGCCACAACTTATACGCTGGTATCTGTTGTGCAGTCAGACAATCCTTGTTGTATTGGTTCTGGTAATACAGGTACCGTAACAATTACGCCAAGTGCAACACCAACCCCCGGACTTGTTATTACTGCAAGCCCAAGTGGTCCGCTGTGTGCCGGTGATCCAACACTACTGAATGTTGCGCTGGCACCGTCTACACCTGTATTCTCTAATACAGCTCCTGTGCTGATTTCTTCTGGTCCGCTTACCGGTACAGCTTCAGGACCTGCTTCACCATATCCTTCAAATATTACAGTGTCTGGTTTACCCACAAGTGGTGCAACTGTTTCATCTGTATCATTAACAGGCCTGTCTCACACATGGGCCAGTGACCTGGATATCCTGTTGCAGTCTCCAACTGGCCAGAATGTAATTTTATTATCTGACTTTGGAGGAAGCAATGATTTTGTTAACACCAATATTACCTTTAGTGATGCTGGTGCAACAATGCCATCGAGCAACCCAATGCCTTCAGGTACATTTAAACCTGTAAACACGGCAGGACCGGATAACTTCCCGGCTCCAGGCCCCGGCAGCATTACAAACATCAACCCCACCCTGTCTACCTTCACTGGTGACTTCAATGGTCAGTGGAAGCTGTTTGTATATGACCAGGCTAGTGGTGATACAGGACGTATCGCTGGTGGTTACTCTATTAAGTTCAATGTACCCGGCGGACCTGTTCCTGCTGGATACACTTACTACTGGACACCTTCGGCTGGTTTAAGCACTACCACTTCTGTTCCGGTAGCGGCATCTCCAATGACCACCACTACTTATACACTGTTGGGTACTGCACCTAACGGTTGTCAGACAACTGCAGCCATTACAATTAATGTTAACCAGTTACCGGCTGTAACAACACCGCCTGCAAGCGTTTCTGTTTGCGCCGGTTTACCAGCAGTATTTACTGCCACAGCAACTGGTGCAGGTATTGCATACCAATGGCAGGTAAGTACCAACAATGGTGTAACCTGGACCAACCTTACAAATGGTGCTCCATATTCTGGCGTTACAACAAATACTTTAACTGTTAACCCAACTACCACAGCAATGAGCGGTTACCGTTACCGTTTGAATGTGTCTGGTACTTGTCCTCCGGTAGCAAGCTCTTCTGCAGCTATCTTAACAGTTAAAGCTTTACCTGTAATTTCCTACACTCCGGCTTCACCCGTTTGCGGTGGTATTGCAGGCGTGTCTGGTACACAGATCACAGCAGGTTCTCAGGCACCTCCAATTCCTGGTACCGTAACTGTTAACTCAGGTACAGTAAATATTGCTGTTCCGGATAACACAGCTGCTGGCGCAACCAGCAACCTTACTGTTGCCGGTGTGCCTGCAAACGCAACCATTACAGGCATGAGTGTTACCCTGAATATGTCTCACACATATCCTGGTGATATGATCTTTAACCTGAAAGCTCCTAACGGACAAATCCTGAACCTGTACAAATATGCAGGTGGTTCATTTACCGGAACATCTTCTGGTCCTGCAACATGGGGCTGGTATGGTGCCAAGATAAGTTCTGCAGGTACCGTTGCGTTCAACTCGGTTACTACTGCTCCGTTTATTTATAACTCAACTACCAACTGGAAGGCCGATGTTTTAAATGGTACCGTACCTGGTCAAACAGTACAAAACCCAACAGGTTATGTATCTGCAGCCACCAGCTTCGGCAACCTGTACTCCACACCAAATGGCCAATGGACATTGGCTATGGCTGATGGTGGTCCTGGTGATGTTGGTACACTTGCTTCATGGTCTGTTACTATTGATTATACCACTCCGGGTGGTGCAGGTTCTCCATTAACTTATACATGGTCTCCTGCGGCAGGTTTATATACCGATCCGGGTGCGAACGTACCATACGTTTTAGGTACACAAACACAAACCGTATATGCGGCGCCAACCAACTATACCTACTACACTATTACTGGTTCTAACAGCCAGACCGGTTGTTCTGATTCAGCAAAAGTGCTGGTAAATTATATGCCATTGGCTCCATCAATTGTTCCTAGTGCTGTTACCATGTGTTTGGGCGACAGTGCTGTGATGCTGGTTAAACCACCTGCCACCACAGCTTTATTCAACTCAGGCACAATTAATGTGGCAATACCTGAAGGTGCGTTCCCGAACCTGCCTGCAACAGCGGGTGCCAATACCATTGCGGTATCTGGTATACCTGCAAATGCTGTTGTTTCCAGTATCGCTGTTAAATCCAATATCACGCACGCTTATGTTGGTGATGTTGTGATGGTACTGAAAGCACCAAACGGACAGGTTATCAACCTGGATGCAATTTTGAACAAAACCAATAACCCTGGTGCTAATTTTGTAAACACTGTGATCAGTTCTACTGGTACAACTGCTTTAAGTGCAGGTACCGCTCCGTTTACAAACACATATAAAGCTGACCTTGTTGGTGCAACCTTCACTGCGTTTGGCTTTACACTGGCTGGCGGTCCTGTTGGTTATACCCCAACAGCCACTAACTGGAATGCCCTGCTTAGCCAGTTAAATGGTAACTGGACGCTTGCAACCTACGACGTAGGTGCTCCGGATGTGGGTACTCTTACAAACTGGGAATTACAGATCACCTATACAACAGGTGTTCCAACTTCACCAGCTACATGGAGCCCGATCACAGGCCTATACCTGAATAAAGCTGCAACTATAGCATACACCGGCGATCAAAGGGATACCGTATATGCAAAACCAGCAGCAAGCACAACATACAATGTTACAGTTAATGGTATCGGACCGGATGTAACCCCCACCTTCTCATATACTGGTGCTATATCCACCGGCGATGGAAGTCCGGGTTCTCCATATCCTGCCAGCGTAACCGTAAGTGGTGTGCCAACAACAGGTGTAAAAGTTAAATCTGTTACACTGAAAGGCCTCAGCCATACATGGTCTGATGATATAGATGTATTACTTCAGTCACCAACCGGTACCAATGTAACGCTGATGTCTGATGTTGGCAGTCTCGCCAGCCTGAACAATGTAACTTATACATTTGACGATGCTGGTCCTGCCATGAGCACAACAGCAGGCAACCCAACAGGCACTTATCACCCAACCAACAATGCCCCTGCAGATAACTATCCTGCTCCGGGTCCGGGTGCAATAAGTGATGTACCATCATTATCTACTTTCACAGGCAACTTCAACGGAGTTTGGAAACTGTTTGTAGTGGATGATACAGGTGGTGATACAGGAAGCTTTGCCGGAGGTTACGATCTTACGCTGGTTTATCCAAGTGTGGGATGTACTTCAGGTGCTAAACAGGTTCCTGTTACTGTAAATATTCCTGTTACAATCACAACACAGCCTGTTAACGCGGTTGTTTGTACCGATAAAGTAACCACATTCACATGTGTTGCAGCTGGTACAAGCCCGGGACATAACTGGCAATACAGTACCAACAATGGTAACCCTGGCACATGGGTAACTATTGCAAATGGTGGTGTGTTCAGCGGTGCCACTACCGGTACCTTAACAATCACTGCGCCTCCTGTTTCTATGAACGGATGGGTGTTCAGGGATTCAGTTAAAGGTGCTGCTCCTTGTGGTGCTGTTCCATCATTCATCGCAAGGTTAACTGTTAACCCGCTGCCAACAATTGTTGTTACAGCTTCTCCATTTACCAAGCTGATGCCTGGTATGAAAACAACACTTTCTTCTACTGTAAGCCCGATTGCTCAAACTTATACATGGTTGAGGAACGGCGCTACAGTGCCTGGTGCTTCTAGCAGCTCCCTGGTGGTGGATGTTGACGGACTGGGAGATTACCAGTTGCGTGTAACCGATGTTAACGGTTGTACCAACCTCTCCAACATTGTATCACTTACAGATTCTGTAAGCGGTAAAGTGTTCATCTACCCGAACCCGAACAGCGGACAGTTCCAGGTAAGGTACCACAGTGTGATCAACAACAGTGGTTTACCAAGAGGAATTAATGTGTACGATGCAAGAGGTAAGAGAGTGAAAACACTCACCTACTCTATTGCTGCTCCTTATGCAAGAATGGACGTTGATTTGAGAAACCACGGAGCCGGTGTATACTGGATTGAAGTGGTGGATACAAACGGCGACCGCCTGGCTATGGGCAGGGTGGCAGTTGTGAGATAACCGCTTTCTTCTTAATAAAAAAGGCCCCCAAATTGGGGGCCTTTTTTTATACCTTTTATTTTCAGGAGCTTACGCATTTCCCAAAACCTGCGGGTATATGAAAAAACAACCTTAACAGAACCGTTTATAGCCTATCTTTTACTAACTTTGCCTCCCCGTTTAAAAAACACGGGGTTATTTTATGTCATTTAATATTTTCAAACAATTAAACGCAGATGCACAGGAAGGTGCCGCGGCTGAAGCTGCTGCAACTGCTGCGACAACAAACGTACCTGTGGCTGAAGCCGTGGCTACAGCACATGATGATTTTGACTGGAACGTTGACAAACGTAATGTAGTTAGTTATTCTGCCGAAGAAAAAGCTAAATACGATAACGTGTATGACAACACTTTCAAACAAATCAACGATGGCGAAATGATACAGGCAACTGTTGTATCATTAACCAAAACCGACGCTGTTGTAAACATTGGTTTCAAAAGCGATGGTCTGATCTCTTTGAACGAATTCCGCGATGTTCCCGGCGGTGTTAAAGTAGGTGATGTGATTGAAGTGATGGTGGTTGAGAAAGAAGACCGCGAAGGTAACCTGCACCTGAGCCGCAAAAACGCACGTACCACAAGGGCATGGGAACGCATTGTTGAAGTACACAAAACTGGTGAAATTGTTACTGGTTTGGTTACCAGCAAAACTAAAGGCGGTTTGATTGTGGATGTATTTGGTATGGAAACATTCTTACCAGGTTCTCAAATTGACGTTAAACCTGTTACCGACTACGACCAGTTTGTTGGTAAAACCATGGAGTTTAAAGTGGTTAAGATCAACGAAGCCATTAAAAATGCCGTTGTATCTCACAAAGCACTTATTGAAAGCGATATCGAAGCTCAAAGGGCTGAGATCATGGGTAAACTGGAAAAAGGCCAGGTACTGGAAGGAACCATCAAAAACATTACCGACTTTGGTGCATTCCTCGACCTGGGCGGCTTAGATGGTTTACTGTATATCACCGATATTTCATGGGGACGTATCAACCATCCTTCTGAAGTGCTGAAGATGGACCAGAAACTGAACGTGGTGGTATTAGACTTTGATGATGACAAAAAACGCATCAGCCTGGGTCTGAAACAACTCACGCCTCACCCATGGGATACTTTACCAGAAACACTGAAAGAAGGTGAAATTGTAAAAGGTAAAGTAGTGAACATTGAAGATTACGGTGCATTCCTGGAAATTATGCCGGGTGTGGAAGGTTTGGTACACGTAAGTGAAATTACATGGGCCAACACTCCTATCAATGCAAAAGAATTCTTTAAACTGGGTGACGAACACGAAGCCAAAGTGGTAACACTGGATAAAGATACCCGCAAAATGAGCCTGTCTATTAAACAAATGAGCCAGGATCCATGGAGCAATATCGAAACAGTATTCCCCGAAGGCAGCCGTCATAAAGGTGTGGTTAAAAACATCACTCCTTATGGTGTGTTTGTTGAACTGGCTACCGGCATTGGTGGTATGATCCATATCAGCGACCTGAGCTGGCTGAAACGTTTTAACAATCCCAACGAATACACCAAAGTTGGTGAAACCATCGAGGTTGTTATTATGAACATCGACAAAGACGGACGCAAACTGCAACTGGGTCACAAACAAATTGAAGAAGATCCATGGAACACCCTGCAGGAAACTTTCCCTGTGGGAAGCATCCACGAAGGACATGTGATCAAGAAAGATGACAAAGGCGCCGTTGTTCAGTTACCATACGGACTGGAAGGTTTTGCACCTGCACGCCACCTGCACAAAGAAGATGGCAAAACAGTTGGTGCAGATGAAACAGCACAGTTTGTTGTTATTGAATTTGACCGTAACGACAAGCGTATTGTTTTAAGCCATACCCGCATTTGGGAACAGGCTGTTGAAGATGAAAAGCAGGCTGTAATTAAAGAAAAGAAAGCAGAAGCAGAACAAACCAAGAAAGCTGTAAAACAACTGCAGAGCAAAGTGGAAAAATCTACTTTGGGTGATTTAGGTATCCTTGCAGACCTGAAAGCTAAACTGGAAAGCGATGCAGCTGCTGAAAATGCAGCCGGTGATGCTCCAAAAGCAGAGTAAGTTGAATCACTTATAATAAAAAATCCCTTCAGCGTGCTGAAGGGATTTTTTTATGGTGTTAAAAAAGCTTTGTATTGAAACGGAAAAGTAAGACTTTGATCAGTCCAGTATTTTTACTTCTGTTCTCCTGTTTTGCGCACGGCCCTCTGCGGTTTTATTATTGGCAATGGGTTTTGTCATGCCATAACCTTTTGCAGTTACCCTTGCCGCATCAATACCTTTTGAAATAAGATAGTCACGCACCACATTTGCCCTGTCCTGCGATAACTTGAGGTTGCTGGCAGCAGAACCCACATTATCTGTATGCCCGCCGAGTTCTATCTTTTCATCATCCTTCCTGTTGAGGTAAGCCACCAGTTCGTCAATGATGGGATATGCCTCGGGCAGCAAGGTGGATTTACCTGTTTCAAAATTACAATCCTCCAGGATAAAACTTTTTGCGGGCAGGTGCTGTATATCCACCACAAAAGGATTTTTATAATACGCATTTCCTTTTAATGCGGGTATTTCCAGTACATCTTTACTGGTGGAATCCTTGAAACCCAAAACAAAAATTTCATAGGTATCACCCGACGGGAGCCGGATGGAAAACTTGCCCTTGTCATCCGTCATGCCCTGGTACTCCTTGGTATTGGCCCGGCTTTTAAATACCACGATCTCGTTGTTGAGCACGTTACCCTTAAAATCTGTCATGGTTACATTTACCGGCGCATCTTTTGGTATGGCGGCATTTTGTACGGTACCGTTTTGTGCGGTGGCTGCAAAGGGAAGAAAGAAACTAAGAAACCAATAAATAATTTTTTGCTTCATAGTATGCGTTTTGTTTTTAAAGATATAACATCTTATGGTTTCAATTATTGTGCCAGCAGCGATGGGTACAGGGCCTTAACAACCTGTTTAAAGACGGGGAGCGGAAAACCAGGTGAGGCTAGCCCGGATTGCAGTGAAAAGACAGTACGGCAGGACTGGCTTGAAACGGAAAGCCGGATAACAATGCCGGTGAACGCGGCAATGCTGATGCTTCTGTAATTATAATTTTTGCTGCAGGCGTACCACCATTTCATTTTTCCAGCCGGTAAAAGTGCCTGCAAGAATTTGTTTTCTTGCCTCAGTAACCAGCCACAGGTAAAAAGCCAGGTTGTGCACGCTGGCAATGGTATAGGCCAAAAATTCTTTTGCCTTCATCAAATGACGCAAATAAGCCTTGCTGTAAAAATTACTTACAGGGCAATCGATACCATCATCAATGGGCGAAAAATCACGCTCCCATTTTTTATTGTCGATATTGATAACACCGTTGGATGTAAACAGCATGGCGTTGCGCCCGTTGCGGGTGGGCATTACACAATCAAACATATCAACACCCAGTGCAATACCCTCTAAAATATTCCAGGGTGTGCCCACGCCCATGAGGTAACGCGGTTTTTCTTTTGGTAAAATATCGCAGCACAAGGCGGTGTACTCATACATCATTTCTGTTGGTTCGCCCACACTGAGTCCGCCAATGGCATTACCAGTTGCATTTTGCGAAGCGATGAATTGTGCCGATGCGGTGCGCAGGTCTTTGTAAGTACTGCCCTGCACAATGGGAAACAGGTTTTGTGTGTAACCGTATTTATCCGGCGTTTCGTTAAAACGTTTAAAACAGCGTTGGAGCCAGCGGTGGGTAAGCTCCATTGAATTTTTTGCATACTTATAGTCGCTGGGATAAGGCGGACATTCGTCAAATGCCATAATGATATCCCCGCCAATGGTGCGCTGGATATCCATTACATTTTCGGGCGTAAACAAATGTTTGCTGCCATCGATATGGCTTTGGAAGATGGCGCCTTGTTCGGTCAGCTTGCGGTTATTGGCCAGCGAAAAAACCTGGTAACCGCCGCTGTCAGTTAGGATGGGTTTATTCCACCCGTTGAATTTATGCAACCCTCCCGCAGCCTCCAATGTTTCGAGGCCTGGGCGCAGGTAAAGATGGTAGGTATTACCCAGTATGATCTGTGCTTTTACATCCTGGTGCAGCTGCTGCTGCGTTACCGCCTTTACACTCCCCACGGTGCCCACGGGCATAAAAATAGGTGTAAGAATTTCTCCATGGTCCGTGGTTATTTTACCTGCACGGGCTTTGGACTGTTCATCTGTATGCTGTAACTCAAACTGAAGTGCTGCCATAATTGTATTTAAATCTGCTGACCGTTTCTAACAGTCGTAAGCCGGTGTTAGCAAATGGTGTAATTCGTGTAATTGGAATAATTAGTGTTTAAAAGTTATTTTTGCCGCATGAATTTTACCCATTGGTGGCAACTACTGTTTTATGGTTTTTGCCTCATAACCCTTATACAGCTTTTTTATTTCGGTTTTCTTTTTACCAGGCTGGCATTTTACAAGGCCCGGCCCAAAACTTCATCCCAAACACACCCGGTATCGGTTATTATTTGTGCAAGGGACGAAGCCGCAAATTTAGTAAAAAATCTGCCCGGTGCGCTGGTGCAGCAATACCGCACCACGCATGAAGTAATTGTTGTGGATGACAATTCTTATGACGATACCAAGTACCTGCTGGAAGAATTTCAAAAAGAATTTAAACAGCTGCACGTGATACTGCTGAAGCAGGAAGCAAAATTCATTCCCGGTAAAAAATTCCCCTTAAGCGTTGGCATCAAAACCGCCAAACATGAAGTGCTGCTGCTTACAGATGCCGACTGTGTGCCTGCAACGGAGTTCTGGATGGACAAAATGCAGCAGGTTTATGATGAGGAAACAGAAATAGTACTGGGCTATGGAGCCTATCATAAAAAAAGCGGGCTGCTCAATAAACTGATTCGCTGGGATACCTTTCATACCGCATTACAGTATTTTTCATACGCACTGGCGCATATGCCGTATATGGGCGTGGGCAGGAACCTGAGTTATAAGAAAGAACTGTTCTTCCGCCACAAGGGTTTTACCGCACACAACCATGTTGCCAGTGGCGATGATGACCTGTTTATTAAAACAGCCGCAACAAAAACGAATACCAAAATTTCTGTTGATCCCGATACTTTTACCTTAAGCGAACCGGCTAAAAACTGGGGGCAATGGGTAAGGCAGAAGAACAGGCATTACAGCACGGCCAAATTTTATAAGCCCGTGCACAAATTTTTGCTGGGATTGTATTCATTCAGCCAGTTCCTTTTTTATCCCTTATTTGCCGCCAGTATCATTTTTTACGGGTGGCAGTTTTCGCTGGCGGTTTTTGGGGTAAGGTTTTTATTGCAGGCCGTGGTATATTATGCCGCTATGAAAAAACTGCAGGAAAAAGACCTGTATCCCTGGTTCTTATTTTTTGATATCTGGATGTTCTTTTATTACCTGTTCTTTTCAGTTTCGCTGGTAAAAAAACCAAAGCGTAGCTGGTAAATACAACTGGCACAATCGGAACATATCTTTAAGGCCTGATGATTTTGCTTTTTTGATTTTACATTTTTACTTTTATCACCATGCAGCTCCTCCAACAATATTTTACTGATTTCACCCCACAGCAGTTACAGCAGCTTGCTGCACTCAAAGACCTGTATGAAGAATGGAATGAAAAGATCAACGTGATCAGCCGTAAGGATATGGATAATTTTTACGAGCACCATGTACTGCACTCCCTTACCATTGCAACACAATTTGAATTTACTAAAGACATGCAGGTGATGGACCTTGGCTGTGGTGGCGGCTTTCCCGGCATACCACTGGCCATTTTTTTCCCTGACACACATTTTCACATGGTGGACAGCATCAATAAAAAACTAAAAGTAGTGGAGGCTGTGGCCGCAGGTGCCGGGCTTACAAATGTTACTGTACAGCATACCAGGGCTGAGGATATAAAGAACCGCAAATTTGATACCGTGGTAAGCCGTGCCGTTGCACCATTGAAAGAGCTGTGGCAATGGAGCAGGCCCCTGCTCAAAAAAAATAAGGCAACAGAAGATATCCCCAACGGCCTCATTTGCCTTAAGGGCGGAGACCTCACAAAAGAGATATTTGAAAGCGGCTGTAAACCAAATGTATGGGAGATTGAAAAGATATTTGACCGCGATTTCTTCAGGGAAAAATACATGCTGTATGTAAGGCTTTAAACACCTATACCCCTTTTAGGGTATTGCTGGTTACATCATTTTACCGCAGTTTTGCTTATGAATATGAAAATACCAGTTGCAATAGTAGAAGACAATAATGACATCAGGCAGGCACTGGAGCAGATTATTGAAATGTCTGACACCTGCCAGCTGGTGGGTTCCTGCGTAAATGGCGAAGAGGCACTTATCAGGCTCCCGATCATACAGCCAAAAGTTGTTTTGATGGACATCAGCCTTGGAGGCATTACAGGCATTGAAGTGGTTAAGGAACTGAAAGTACATCATCCAGACATCCTCTTTATGATGTGTACCATTTATGAAGATGATGAACAATTATTTGAAGCATTGAGCGCGGGTGCCAGCGGGTACATTCTCAAAAAAACACCTCCCGGAAAATTACTGGAGGCAATATTGGAACTGGTAGATGGCGGCGCACCCATGAGCAGCCAGATAGCACGCAAAGTGGTGGCAGCTTTTCAAAATAAAAAATCAGAAAAAAACCCCAACGAAACAGCACTGGATGTTCTTTCAAAAAGAGAGAAGGAAATACTGGAGATGATCGCAAAGGGTTTGCTGTATAAAGAAATTTCCGACAGTCTTTTTATCAGCATTGAAACGGTGCGTAAACATGTACGTCATATTTATGACAAGCTGCATGTAGATAACCGCATTGAAGCGGTCAATAAATTTTACGGACGATAAATACCATGCAAGCACAATAATAAAATAAAGCCCTGTTCGTAACAGGGCTTTATTTTTGGATTACATACCGGGAGGAGGCGGGTTAAGCTTTGGGGCCGGTACCACATTCTTAACAGGCTTGGTTGCTTTTAAGAAAGCAAAAATGGCTTTCAGGTCTTCCTCTTTCATATTGCGGTAGTTTCTCCAGGGCATTGGAGGCAGCAATGGCCTTGAATTGTCAAGCCCTTTGTACTTGCCTTCTGTAAATGCTTTTTTAAACTGTGCTTCTGTCCAGGTGCCAATGCCGGTAGAATCGCTGGTGATATTGGCAGCATAAGTTTGTCCCCATGGTCCAACTGCAGCTGTAAGATCAGCCCAGAGGGCAACCCACCCGTTTTTTGTTGTATTACTGTCTAAAGGTGCTGTTGCAAAATCTCCAGGGAAACCAGAAAGTCTTTTTTCGGGAATCAGTTCAGGCCCCTGCGGACCCATTCGTTTGGGGCTGTGGCAATCATCACATCCCATGATCGTTACCAGGTATTCGCCTCTTTTAACAAGGTCTTCTGCAGCAACTGCAGGCTTTGATTCTGTGGCATTGTTGCAGGCGCTGAATACAACGGATAACAGGCAGGTGGCAGCAACGGCCAAAATAATTTTTTGCATAATGGTTCAATTTTGTGTCTGAAATGAATGCAAATAAACAGCGCCATTGAAGCGGTTTAAAGCAAGCATTGTATGAAACAGCTAAACCGCAGGTTGAAGCTGCAAAAGCCAGCAACCAACCGCATCATCTTCTTTTGCGGGTATGTTCAACTAAAAAGCCGCTCCTGTACAGGGCGGCCTTTTAGTTAAGATGGTTTTACATAAGCACAACTATATTTTTGGATATGCGGGAGCTTTCCTGCTAAACTGCCAGGAGTGAAGGCCGTAGCTTTACTCATCAACACGGATGAATGTAAACATCCATTTTTGCGGATGCTGCCAGTCTTTGCCGCGAAACGATGCAATGGGTATTTTTACCAGCACTTTATTCCATCCCTTTTGCAATGGTATCACGGCAGGTTCCCGGTATTCGTACCCTTCATCTGTTAAGGGGATTTCAGCATTGCCGGCCTGCCCCGCCCTTTTCCATTGGGGAGGCGGTACCGGTTTGCCATTTACCCAAACCGCATCGCCACTGTTGTTCCATTCATTTTGCAAGGGTGTGCTGGTGGCAGGAGAACGGGAGAGATTATTAAACCCGATCCAGAATTTTCCTTCTTTTGCTTCATCACTCCATATAGTTGTTGTAGCATACCAGGTTGTATTTTCCCTTGCACTGTCAATGGCGCCTTTAATCAGCGGTGCCCACCAGTGACGCAATACAACTGTGCCACCTGTTACTGTTTTACTGTAACCAATATTTTCGTTCCCTGATTTTTTTTCGGGAGAAAACTGGCGGGTAACATCTCCACCATTGTCAAATGGCCCGTACAATTTCCATTGCAATCCCGTTTGCTTTACATAGGCAAAAGGCTTGTCTTTAAAATATTGCTGCCGGTGATCGAGCAAATGGTTTTCAAAGTTTCTAAATGCATTTGTATCCCCATCACTCACATTGGCGATCCACCCTGTGGTGCCGCCGCCCTGCCAGCTTCGTTCAGCAAAAGCAAGCATGGAGGGATACACCGGATTCATTTTTAAAACATCTGATTCCCTGGCTACAGCCCTGTCGGGCCAAACACAGATTGTTCCGCCCAATAATGTTTTATCAGCACAGTCCTTATCGCCAATCTTCCTGTTAAAGATGGTAACCACTGCTTCCAGCGGATCCATATGATTGAGATAAAGATGGCGTGAATCGACATAACGGATATTACCATTTGAAGAAAGATGCGCACGGTCATCCATCCATAACTGCCGGATGGTATTGTCTGAAAAATTACCGCCGGGCTGCCAGCCCACAGTTTTTTTTCCAAGACTGTCAATATAAGCCGTTATTAAAGGAATGAAATTTTTATTGGTGATCTTCACTTCATCGGCGCCAATATGTATGTACGGCACATCATAGGCTGTACAAAATTCTTTGAGAATATTTTTAAGATACAGTATGCCGGTATCAGACTGCATGCCCGTTTTCATTGCCCTTGTGAATGCCTGGCTATGGCCGGGCATATCAATTTCGGGAAGAAATATGATATGGCGCTGTTTGCAGTATTCAATCAGTTCTTTTATCTCAGCAGGAGTATAGTACATCCCTTTATTACGAAGCATGTTTTCAGGAGCAGTCAGTTGCGGGTATTGCGCAATGGCAAAACGCCAGGCAATATCTTCTGTGGCATGAAAATGAAAAACATTCAGCTTGTAACGCCCCATTACTTCAACCTGCTGTTTCAACAGGGCTGGCGACATATAATTTCTTCCCACATCGATCATATAACCCCGCCAGCTGAATGCAGGCGCATCAGTGATCTTGCAGGCATCTGCCATTGTTCCGTCACGCAACAGTTGCCGCAGGGTCTGTATAGCATTGAATATACCATGAGGCGCCCTTGCGGTGAGCAGTATCTTTTTTTCTGAAACTTCCAGTTCATAAGCTTCTTCGTTTTTGTTTTGCAACTCGTTGCTGCCGGTATGGAGTTCAATGCATGAGCCAGCGGTTTCAGCATTAGCCGTCAGTTCTATATTCCATCCAAACTGCCGCAGCATTTCCTGCAATTGTACTGTTTCATTTTCGAGTCCTTTTTGCTGTACAAGCAGGCTTCTGCAATTGGGCAAAGAAAAAAAACCTTTGATCCATTGCAGTTGTACGGGCTGTGGAATAAGTGATGGCTTTTCCTGCAGGCCATATACGTAAGGATATACAAGGTGCTTCCATAACAGGTATCCATCACCACACAGGTGCAGTCCGTCGTTGGTAAATTTTTTATCCAGCTTTCCATTCGCATCACAAAAAAAAGAATGAAGGTCTATATAGCGGAAAAAATGTGCGGCCGCAGCTGCCTGCAGCAGCGCATTTACCTGCTTCACTTGTGCCCCCTTGCTGGTATGCCCTGAAAATTTTCCAAAAGAATCGTTTACCGGCAGCAAGCTCTGCACATACATCCTGGTAGCGGGTGAATTGTAATGCAGGTAATCGGCCACCAATACAATATTTTTTACAATGCTGTCGGGAGATGTGTTTCTTGCCAGGTCGTTGATACCCGCCATTAAAAAAACGGCAGCTGGTTTTCTTTTTGCAACATCCGCAATACGGTTAATAATGCCTGCTGTAATATCCCCGCTGATGCCACGGTTCTTTATATGAATATCGTTAAACAGTTCACTCCACTCTGCCCCATCGGTAATGCTGTTGCCAATAAAAACAATATCGTTGCTTGTTACAGGAAGGGAGCTGAACAATGAACAGCGCTGGTGATAATAGGTTGTAAATAACGAATCGGGGTATGCCGGCAGTTTTACCTGTGCGGTAAGCTGCGAAAAGGCGGCGGTTAAAACCGCAGCGATTGTTAGGTGATACCTGGTAGCCCGTAAGATGCTCATCTTTGTTTTTTTATTGCACTTCTATTTTAAAGCCCGATGCAGGAAGATTTTCACTGTTGATGAGATTGCCATCGCTGTAAGGTTTCCAGCCATAATAAACACATGGCGGTTTTACAGCTGCAGGAATCACAACAGTGCCATTACGTATAAAAGCCTGCGCATTATTTTTTCCATCCAGCGAAAAACCCTGCAATACCGCGTTGCCGGCAGTATGCAAACCTGCAGCCTGATAGCTGAAAGCAATGACCACTTCAGCATTTGCATAACGGGCATTCAGCGGTAACGGGCCGGAAGGAACAGTATTGAGATGGTATGTTTTATTCAACGCCCATCTTGCCAGCCGTTCCCCCACCTCTTTCTTATTCAGCGGGTGTACATCATCCCTTGCACCTATATCGCTACAAACCGCCATGCCGCTGCAGCGGAGCTGTTGCAATATTTTTCTCTGCGCATCCCTGAACTGCGGCCATAATTTGCCATTATATTTTACTGTATCTATAGAAGACAACTGCACAAAATTAAAAGGCAGGCAGGGTTGCTTCCATTTAGCCCGGTAATCGTTTACCATCAGTTGCAGCAAGGCAGCGTATTCATTCACCCTTTCTATTTCCTGCGCATTACTCTCTCCCTGGTAACAGATTATTCCTTTCACCGGCATGGGCAATAAAGCCGCAATACCGGCATCCCAGGCAAAACCCGGTTTGTACGCATGCGCTTTACCATTTTCATCTGCAGCAACATCTTGTATAGCACCAATATTCTGGCGCCCCCTTTCCCTTATCCAAACAGGCAGGGCATCATTAAGAAGCCAGTCACCGTTTATTTTTGCAGCAAACTGCCGGCTGTTTTTTAAAACCTTTTTGTCAATAAAAGTTTCCAACGGCGCCCCACCGATTGAAAGATTGATCAGGCCAACAGGCACCGTTGTTTTTGCGGATACTTCTTTTCCAAAATAATAAGCTACTGCGCTCATGGTTTTAATACTGCTTGTATCGCACAGCTGCCAGCTTCCTTTGTAAAAATCATGTTTATTCAGCCTGCTGCTAACCGAATCGGTAAATGTGGCCGCATAAATATTTTTACCCGCATAAGAGGGGTTGTAAAAACGCAGCAAGGGCTGTTGCGCAGCATACTGTTCTTCTGTATAATGCATTTCCCGCATTACCGGGAACTCCATATTGCTTTGTCCAATACACAACCACACATCGCCAATAATAATGTTTTGCAAAACAATTTTACTGTTACCGTCACTTACCAGAAGCGATTGCGGATGTGCATTGGCTTTTCTCGCACGCAGGTAAACAATCCAGGATGAATCGGGTTTTGTTTTGCATGATCGTATCTCGCCGCCAAAAGAAACGGTAACAGTACTGCCGGGTGCTGACCTCCCCCAAACAGGAATGGGCTGCTCTCTTTGCAACAGCATATTGCCTGAGAATATAGACGCCAGCTGTAACTGTGCAACACCTGCAGAGGGAAAAAGAAATAATAAAAAAATTATCCTGTACATTACCTGTTCGTCAAATGATCGTTGAGCAACTGCAGGCAGTACCATTCCTGCCTTGGTAAATGGAAGGGACCTTTGAATAAATTTCCTTTGGCGGTTTGTGCCACTGTTCCATCGCGGTGCAAATACCCGAACCATTCACCATGCTTTTTATCATGAAAATGCGAGTAGGAATAATTGTGCACGAGTTTATGCCAGTCTGCATATTTTTTATTTCCCGTCATTACATATGCCAGCAGCGTGGCAATGATCACTTCATTGTGCGGCCACCAGAATTTCATGTCCTGCCAGTATTCCTGTACAGGTTTGCCATACACATCCCGGAAGTAGAGTATGCCTCCATATTCTTTATCCCATCCCCGCTCCCACATATAATCAAGCATTTTGCAACCCAGTGCAACCAGGTGCGAATCGTTATTGCGGTATTTTGCTTCATGAAGAATGAACCATGCACCTTCAATTGCATGGCCGGGATTGAGCGTTCTCCCGTCAATATGATCAATAATGCTGCCATCAGGCGCCACCTGTTCCATTACACATTTGATATCGTCTTTTACAAAATCAGTTTCGATTTCGGTAATCCATTTTAATATCCATTCATCACAACGGTCGTCGCCAATTGTTTGCCTTAACTGCTGTGCGGTATTCATCATAATCATGGGCACACCAATACCTTTGGCCGGTCTTGTTGTGGTGAATTTAGGTGGCAGCAAACCGGGTGTTGTGGCATACTCAATGCATTTACCAAAAACCCTCCGGGCATTTTCCGCAGCGGCGGTATCACCACTTGCCTTTGCATATGCAGCTGCTGCAATCACATAAAATGTTTCTGAAAAAAAATAACGCCGCTTGCGCAGTGGCTGACCATTTGCAGTTACATGAAAAAACATTCGGCCATCCGTATCAAAACAATATTTATTAAGAAAATCATACCCGAGTTTTGCACCATCCAGCCATTCCTGCTTTTTTTCCACGGTATTGTACAGTGTTGCCAGCAGCCAGGTGGCCCTGCCCTGTATCCACACCGCCTTATCATCATCTATCAGTTCACCATCCGCATCACGCATCAATAAAAAGCCCCCGTTTTCTTTATCAAAAGAGCGGGGAAACCAGAAAGGCACCGTATCGCTGAGCAACTGCTTTGCATAGAAATCTTTTAAAGCTGCTAGTTCATCCAATGAATATGACATTTGTTACCATTTAACGGTTGTGAAAACAATTTCGGCATAGCCATCACGCTCGTAGAGCAGGGCGATCTTTTTTTTACCAATTGCGGCGATATCGGAATAAGCGGTGTGATCCCTTGCTGCTGTGGCGGTGGCGCTTCTGTCGATCAACATATTTTTCTTCCATGTGCGTCCGTCATTGTAGCTGATGCGGAGCGTGAGATTATTTCTCTGGGCGGTATCTGCTGCATTGCAAAATGCAAGTATGCTTTTATGCTTCCGCATGCCGATGGTAAGGATGGTTCCCTCACAAACAGGATCGGGTAAATTTTTATCGAAGTAGGCCGTATCCCATTTTTGCCCGCCATTACTGCTCACTGCAATAATTCTTGCCTTGATATTTCCCTGCTGGTTGCGTGCGTTCACCATTAATTTCCCGCCCGCAAGTTCTGCAGCAGTTGCTTCATTACCTCCGGGAATACTGATATCATCACTGATGGAAAAAGTTTTTCCATGATCATCGGTATAATACCCAAATGCACGCCCATCGGCATACCGCGGAAGCGGGTTACCAGCAGAGTGATTGGCTGCCACATAGATCCTTCCTTTATAAACTCCATATTGCAACTGCATGGCATGCCCCGGCGTGTTTGCAAAACTCCGCCAGTCTGCTGCAAAATCATAAGCAGGATTTACCTGTGGTTGTTTGGGACGATGCACCTGCGTGGTAATATTCACTGCTTCACTCCAGGTAGCACCATTATCGGCGGAAGTTTTATACCACACTTCACGCACACCTTTGCCCTTCCTGATCTCCCCTTCGTGGTTATTACCGGTATTGTAAAAAAGAAATATCCTGCCATTGGGAAAAGCGGGATCGGTAAGATCCACCACCGGGGCAGGATTACCGGCCTGCAGGTTATTGTAGTCAACTATGTTTTGCAATGTGCTCCATGTGCGCCCTTTATCTGCGCTGCGTTTCATTACAATATTAATATCACCAAAATCACCTGAGCCGTTTACACGTCCTTCGCAAAAAGCCAGCAGTTCACCATTGGGCAAAATGATGATGGCAGGTATGCGGTAACTTTTATGCCCTTCGGTTCCCGATTTAAAAACAGTAACAGGAGCGCTTTGCGCAAACACAGCCAGCACTGAAAAAAGCAGCACACTGTATAAAAATATTTTTTTCATTTGTCTGTATTTAAAACATCAGGCGGCTGTGAACTCATTTTTACGTGGTTTTAAAAACGCCAGCTGCATTATTACTGCTGCAGCCACCACCAGCGCCATCATGGCAAAGCCCTTTCCCAAACTTCCTGCATCGGTTGATTTGCCTAGCAGGTCGGTAATAATAGCGCCCGCAAAAACGCCGGTCATATTCATCAGTCCGTATGCCGTTGCACGGTATTTCGCCGGCACAAACTGGCAAAGCACGGGCATATTGTTGGCATCGAACATACCATAACCAAAACCAAAACAAAAAGCCGCTGCTGTGATGTGATATAAAGAATGACCGTAGCCAATAAGCAGCAATGCAGGTATGGTTAACCCCAAACCTATTGCGCTGGTATAAATTCTGCCGCGTATATTCCGCTGCACCCACCGGTCAGATAGCAGTCCGCCAAACAGCACGCCCGACAAAGAAGACACCGCTATAGTAATGGTGGAAAGCGGGCCAGCCTTACTCATATCAATCCGCAGGTTCTCGGAGAACAATGTGGGCAGCCAGTTTTTAATACCCCAGCCGGGCAGACTTGGAACTGCGAAACACAAAAGTATGATCCAGAAAGAGATATTGCCAAACAAAAGAGCAAGACCTTTGAACAAAGAAGTGCCTGTTTGAAGCTGCGGCTGTTTTTCTACGGCTGTTCTTTTTTCTTTAAGGAACAGCACCAGTACCACTGCATATACAATGCCTATGAGGCCAAACAAGAAAAATGTTTTTTGCCAGGAAAATGTATCAGCCACCGTTGCGCCAAAACCGCCCAGTGCCTGGCCGGTATACAAACCGGTCATGTGTATGCCCACGGCCAATGATCTTGTTTTATCAGGATGGTAATCGGCAATCAATGATAAACCTGCCGGGATGTATAAGGCTTCGCTAACACCCATTGCTGCACGCATCCAGTAAAGCTGGTTAAATGTTTTTGCATACCCCATGGCCAGTGTAACAGCACTCCATACCAGCAGGCTTCCCACGATGAGCCATTTGCGGTTGATCCTGTCGGCGATCATACCCGATACCGGACTCATGCAACCATATATCCAGAGGAAAATGGCCATGAGGTATCCGAAGTTGGTGGCAGAGTGTAACTCCGGAATATCCACCATCATGGAAGGTTTCATGGTGCTCAGCATCTGCCTGTCCATATAATTGAGCAGGGCCACCACCCATAGCAGGGCCACTACCCCCCACCTGTATTTTTTGGGGTCTGTCATTTAGTAATATTGTTGGTACACAAAACCAGGCTGCTTCTTACACCCGCTTTTATTTCTCCGCCGGCAATATAGTATTTGCCCTGTGCAAATGCCACGGGAACAGTTACAGGCATTACAATACCTGTAACAGCAACCGGCTTCCATTCATCTTTTACAATATCATATTGCAGCACTTGTTTGATAAAGCCGGGATGTTTTTCCTGCAATTGATTTTTTTGAAGCACCAGTTGCTGTTTTTTTATTGGATCATTTTCTGCTGCAATGGCAGACAGGAGTGTTTCCACCTTGTGAAATGTTTCTCCACTATCGCCTCCTGCATAAAAAAGCATACCGCTTCTGCCGTTCATTCCAAATCCAGCCGCTACAGCATGGGGCATATCGTGCTTTTTGTTCCATTCATTTTTTTCAATACTGTATTCAAACACCGTTGCATAAAAACTGCTGATGCCATTTGTATTTTTTTTTCTTCCGCCCATCAGGTAAATACCGGTTGTATGCCCATTGTTACCGGCCAGCATCACGGCATGAGAAAGCTCTACTGGTAATGCTGGTAATTCTTCCCAGCTCTTGTCTTTTTTTTGCATATCCATTTTAAACAAAAGGTTTGAACAACCGGATGCTGTTTCGCCGCCTGCCGCGTAAACAACAGCACCCACCGCAACTGCAGACAAATTTGAAAGGGGCACCGGTAATTCCGGAAGATCTGTAATAACTGGTGTATGATGCGGCCCCAGCTGCAGCAGGAAAACTTTTTTTGAAATACCATTTTCATTTTCGCCGCCGATACAAACTATTGCGTTGCCCAACTGCACACTTGCCCCGTAAGCGATATTTTCTTTTAATTTTACTGCACTAGTGTTTTCCCAGGCTGTTGTTCCGTTCTTTTTAATATCCAGTATATAGATATCATTCCAGTACATTTTTTTGCCACCACGCCAGGGCATACTGTCAGGAAAATTAGAACCGCCCGCAATAAGAAGCCTGTTATGTATACAACCTGCAAATGCCCCGGCAAGGCCGGGCTGTTTACCCAGCCTTTCATTGAGGGGCAAGCTGGCAGCAACTGAAAATTGAATATTGCTTTTTACCTGTGCAGGTATATGAAAACTTTGTAACAATCCTGTTATTAATAAAAAGTGGATGTAAAAAAAATACTTCGGCATAATGCGTCGGTCAGGTGTTTATTTTTTGAGACGGCACTGACTTAAACACATCAAAGTTCAGGCCTTCAACATCAGCTTTAAACAATTCAAAATCTGCCGCACTCATATTTTTAACCGGCAGGCGGAATTCGCCGCAATCGATGCCCACCAGTTTCATATAGGCTTTGCCGGTTGCAATGCCACCGTATTTGCCAAGCAGGCGTATCATATCAATCGACTGCTGCTGGTAAAGGGCCGCCAGGTTCAGGTCGCCGCTGTTAAAAGCATCAATAAGCCGGTGATATAATGGCGCCGCGTAATTGAATGTGCTGCCCACGGCGCCTTTTGCTCCCAGCGACAATGCAGGCAGCATATTTTCATCCCTTCCCCAAAGCATATCATATTTGCCGTTCTGAAAATGCATGCATGAAAGAAAGTCCATAAAATCTTCATGGGTGTATTTAATGCCTGCAAAATTGGGCAGCCTGCCATCCAGTTCTTTCAGTAAACTGATCATCGGGAAATTTACACCGGTGAGAACCGGAATATGATAATAGTAAAACGGAAGGTGCGGTACGGTTTCGGCAACAGCCATACAGGCTTTTGCCAGCATGGTTACATCTACCGGTTCAAAATAAAATGGAGCAGTAAATGATATGCCATACAAGCCGATGCTGTCTGCATGCTTTGCCAGTTCCTTACAATCGGCAATACTGGTTCCACCCAGCAATGTCATCACTTTAAAATCAGTATCACCCGCTGCACACTTTGCCCATGCTTCGGCCACTGCCATTTTCTCTCTGGCTGTCATTGAAACGCCTTCGCCCGTAGAGCCACAGATAAAAGCGCCTTTTACTCCGTTTGCCCTGAGCATTTCATAGTACTGCGGAATGATGGCGAGATTGAGTGAACCATCGCTGTGCATGGGTGTAAAGGGCGCCGCTATTAATCCTGATAAATGCCGGATAATCATGTTCTTCAATTTTAACTATGGTAATTTAACAAATAAGTTCAAAATACCGGAGGTATAAAACCTCCGGTTACGCTTGCTGTATGCTATATGAAAAAAGTACTGTATTAATATCCGGGTGTTTGCGTGAGCAGCGGATCATTGGCAATCATGCTTGCAGATATGGGCAATAACAGTTTGGCCGTTGTTGATGGCGACAGGTATGCAGTTTTAATATTGGCATACACGTATGCATCTCCTGCCCTGCGCAGTGCCCACCAGCGCTTGCCTTCACCAACAAATTCACGCAGGGTTTCTTCCAGTACCGCGTTCATATTGCTGTTAATGGAACCATTGGTGAATGCAGGTGCGGAAGCGCCATAGGCCCTTGCCCTTATCTGCGTTATTTCTGCAGTGGGATCTTCTCCCAGCTGGGCCTTTGCTTCGGCCAGCATCAGCAACACATCGGCATACCTGTAAATGGGATAATCGTTATTGTACACCTGTGAAGTACCGGATACAGTTCCCACCCATTTAGTAAGAAACACGCCGCGTAACGGGTAGGGAGATGCAGAAGAATACATTACCTTAAATGAATTATTCACACGTTGGTCAGCGGGACCGCTTGTTAACCTGGTGATCATGGTGGCATTCATGCCCACCCTGTTGGAAGCATTCACATAAGGATAAACCAGGTTCACCGTTGGTGCTCCGGTTGGCGAGAATGAATAGGAAGATGCCTGCACTCCATTGATGGAAAAAAGTGTGAACGTACCCTGTGTTGCCTGACCCGATTCATAACTCAATGCAAAAATGATCTCGGGGTTATTTGATTTTTTATTCGGGTCAAAGATGTCTGCATAATTCGCAGCCAGGTTCAAGCTGCCGCCCTGTAAATTTTTCACTTCCTGCAAAACAGTTTTTGCTGTTGTAAAATCAGCACTGCCGCCGCCCATGTTTGCACCGCTCCACAGGTACACATCACCTTTAAGTGCAAGTGATGCCACCCGGTTCCAGAAAACGCGGTTGCCTGAAGGGAATGTATTATTGCCATTGAACAGTTGGAGTGATTTTTCAATATCATTTTTAACCTGCTGCATCACCGTATCTTGTGCACTGCGGCGTTTGTATGTTTCTGCAGCATTGCTGATGGTGCTTACCGGTTCAGTGGTAAGTGGTACAGCACCCCATGTTTTAAGCATCGTGTAATATACATATGCCCTTATACCGTACATCTCTGCCAGCCATTTTGATTTATTGGGTTCTGTTACCGGGCTTTTGGGCAATACATCAATTACATTGTTGATGTTGTAGATGAGATTATAAAATCCGCCCCAGTTTGAATAAGGCACATTTACTGCACTGATGTTATGTGTATATAACTGCTGCGAAGTGGGATCGGCAGATTCAGTAAACAGGCCATCGGTCCATATATCAGAACGCATTTCACCCAGGTTAAATAAAGTTCCATTGAATGCACGCAGCCTTGCATAAACACCCACATAAAGTGTTTGCGTTGCATTGGGATCGGTAAGCGCCAGCTGTGTGCTGATCGCATCCTGCGGCACCACCTGCTCCAGCTGTTTTTTGCAGGAGACCAGGGCACAGGCAACGGTAAGCTGAACGCAGATAAAATATTTAAGCAATTTCATTGTATAATAATTTAAATATTGAGCAATGTTATTTTAGAATGTAACCTGTGCACCAAGCGTTAGTCTTTTGGGTAACGGGTAACGGCCGTTATCAAAACCACCTACTTCGGGGAATGTACCGCTGTAGTGTGTAAAATATGCAAGGTTAGAACCGGTTACAGACAGGCTGATGCCCTGTACTTTATTCTTAAATACCCTGTTCAAAACTTCTTTTTTCAGGTCGTAACCCAGTGATACTTCGCGGAGCATGATATAATCTCCTTTTTCCCACATATTGGCGGGCGGGTTATTTCCTGAAGCATCGGTTGCATAGTTACGTCCCTGGTTGGCCCAGTAGTAAGCAGGCAAAGACGCATTGGGGTTATTGGGTGTCCAGGTATCCAAAATATCTTTTGTACCATTTTGCGATCCCTGCACCTGGCTGAGGCCCCTTAATTTTTCATTGTTCAGCACTACAAAGCCATATGCATAATCAAAGGCTGTATAAATATGGAATCCTTTATAAGCGCCGTTCAGATAAAAATTACCAGAACCCTTTGGTGTGGTACGGCCCACGTACACAAACTGTCTTGTATCGATGGTATCGTTTTTATACACCTGTTCCCATTGCGCATCACCCACTTGTTTCAAACGTTTGTTACCGTATGGCAAAAATGCGTTGTAAACATTGGCATCTTTTGCTACATCGCCAGCGCTCCTGTAAATACCTGACCATTTGGGCGCCCATACTTCATCGGTACCAATACGCTGCCCTTCTATCAATGCACGAACAAATTTTGTTTTTCCGGGATTGGCAGGATCCCAAACTTCCACCGGGTTAAGACCGTTAAAGCCGGTTCTGTTACCAGGCAAACCATTATAAGGCAGTTTTACAGCATAGCTTTTTACTGTGTAGAAGGATATACCTGCATCAAGACTGAGTCCGTCAACAGTAACCGGTTTGAGTATTTTACCGTTTAAAGTAATTTCAAATCCTTTATTTCTTAACTGCGAAACATTGGTGGTATAACCTGTAAAACCTGTTTGTGCAGAAATGGTAAGACTGGCCAGTTTATCAAATACGTTCCTGATAAAATAATCAACCGCAATATTGATCCTGTTATGCAGCAGTCCTATATCGGCACCAAAATTCAATGAGTTGGTTCTTTCCCATCTCAAATCAGGATTGATATATGATGGCGCATAAGTACCACCCAAACCATTGTAAATACCGGCAGAAGAATATACCTGTGCCGTAGGGAAATAGCTGTTGCCAAAACTTTGCAGATTACCATTTACACCATAGCTCACACGGGGTTTAAAATTGCTGACATAACGGTTCACCCCGCTGTTTTTGAAAAATTGTTCGTTGTGAAGATTCCATCCTGCTGAAACACCGGGGAAGAATCCGTAAAAATTGTTTTTGCTCAGGCGGCTCGATCCGTCCACACGAAAAACACTGTTAAGGAAATACCTGTCTTTATAAGCGTAATTCAGCCTTCCAATTGCTGAGGCAATGCGTTCCCAGTATTGAAAATCAGATGAAGCACTGCCGGCATACGCAAGAGAACCATTGATAACTGTGGGCGATGGATCGGCTGTTAACCATGGTACCAGATCGGTTGGAGCCCCCTGAGCTGAACCGGAAAAAATATATCTTTTATAATCGGTAAACTCGCCACCCGCCATAGCGGTAAACGTATGTGCATCAAATGTTTTATTGAACTGGAAGAATCCATTATATGTATACTGGATATCCCTGTAATTGCTGAAGGACGCAGGTCTGCTGGTGTTTAAAGAACCACCATTACCGGCAATGAATGATTTGGTAAAATTATTGGCGTTGCCATACCTGAGGAAACCATTGCCACTTGCAATGAATTTAAGAAAAGGGAACAGGATGTACTCCATATTCAGGCTGCCGGCAAAACGCTGTTCGTTATTGTTGTTTACAAACAACCCGCTCCAGTAAGCAGGGTTGCCAAGCGTTACATCATTAGGGCCGGGCAGCATTGCACCTGATGTGTCATTGGTGTAACGAACGGTTGGCGCCACGCCGATAAATCTTTGCAAAAGACCTCCGGTATTTGCAGATAATGCGGATACTCCAAGCCCCACAGTACCCGGGTCATTATACGGCGCAGTTACATTTACGGTATATGCTGAAGTGTTGAGTGCGAGTTTTAAACTTTTACCCACGTTCAGTCCGCCATTAAAATTCACCGATAATCTTTTTAATCTTGACCCAATGATGGTGCCATTATCGTTCAGTGCGCTTAAGCCAAGTGCAAAAGCACCCTGGTCGTTGGCTCCATTGAAATTGATATTATGTTCTGTGGTGGAAGTTTGTTTCATGATCATGGCTTCCCTTGTTGACGCATCAATATCCTTATACAGGATACTGTCTGACTGTGAGGGGAAGAACGGGTTTGCATCAACCAGCAGTTTCCAGTTAGGATCGGTAAGGTATTGCCTGTTGCTGCTGTTTACTCTTTGCGTGGTATATAAACCTGCAGCAGGATTACCAAATGTGGCACCAAAGGCCCAGCCCCAGTTGCCGTTCAGCTGACCTTTATCTGAGTTCATGGCTGCAGTGTTTCCATCAAGCGAATCTGCCAGGTAACGGGCACGGATGCCCAGCCTGTTCATCCTGATATAATCGGCACCACTGAGGTATTCATCCCCAATGGTTCTTTTATAATTATAGGTTTGTTTGATCGTATACTGAACCTGTGTTTTTCCTTTCTTTCCTTTTTTGGTGGTAACAATGATCACACCGTTGGCGGCCCTTGCACCATATATGGCCGTGGAAGCAGCGTCTTTGAGCATATCAACCGATTCCACATCGTTTACATTGATGCCATATAAAGAAGGCACAATAACACCGTCTAAAACAATTAAGGGAGAACCGGAGCCGTCAAAGTCGGTACCGCCCCTGAATGTAATATAGGGTGTGCTTCCTGGTGCACCGGTTGTTTGCTGCACCAACAAACCGGGCACTGCCCCCTGTAATGCGGTACCAAGGTTTGAACTGGGTGTAAACTTTGTAGTCAGCGGGTTAACGGTTTGTGCAGATCCCGCAAACTCTTTGCGTTTTTGTGTGCCATAACCAACCACCACCACTTCACCCAGGCTGCCGTTTTCTGCTTTTAAAATAATATCTGCAGCAGCTGAACCCACAGTGAGCTCCCTGGTTGAAAAACCAGTGTAAGAGAAAATGAGCACATCGCCTTTTTGGGCATTGATCGTATACAAGCCCAGTGCATTTGTTTGGGTGCCATAAGACTTACCCTTAATCAATACACTTACTCCCTGCAGGGGTTGGGCATTTTCATCGGTTACCTTACCGGTAACAGCTTTGGGTTGTGCCAAAACAGCAGTTGCTGAAAAAAGAAGTAAGACCAGTAAAGGAATTTTAAAAGAACCGAATTTCATAACAAGCAGTTTTCTGGTGAATAATTAGTTTTGTATTATGTATGACATAATAAAGATAGAAAGTTTTTCCTGATTCCCGTTTCAAAAAGTTATCCACAATTAAAATCGATTGATTATCAACAATATAATTTTATTTCTAATTCAAAGAAAAGAGATAATTTAGCAGAAGATTCATTAATAAGTAATACATATTAAAGTGCTTTCGGTAATAAAAGAAGAAATAGCAGGTATTGATAACAGTTCGCTGGTGGATAAAGTGGAGGCCCGCCTGGTGGAATTATTGCAACAGCAAAAATTGAAAATTGGCGATCCCATTCCTAAAGAGATAGAGCTTGCTGCCGCCCTTGGGGTAAGCAGAACCGTTGTGCGGGAAGCATTGCTGCGCTTGCGCATGATGGGGCTGATTGAATCAAAGAAGAAAAAAGGCGCCGTAATTACAAGCCCGGATATTTTTGGCAACCTCAGCAAAAGCATGAATCCTTATATCCTCAGCCAGGATACATTGAAAGAGATGTTTGAGATAAGGCTTGTACTGGAGATAGGAATGGCCGACCTGTTGTTTCACCGCATTACGCCCAATGATATTGCCGAACTGAAAAAGATCGTTTCCAATGAGCCGCCGGCAACACAATACCATCTTTTCAATATAGAACATGAAATTGCTTTTCATGGAAAGCTGTATGAAATAACCGGCAATAATGCGATGAAAAAATTCCAGAAAATGCTGTTGCCTGTTTTTGATTATGTACACAACAGCGGCATACTTAAAAAACAAACGCTGTTAAAAACATTCGTATCGCATAAAGGATTGGTGGAAATACTGGAGAACGGGGACCCTGATAAGTTCAGGAACGGTATGCGCAACCACCTCGAAAATCATTTTGCGAGGATTTTTGACTAATTATATTCGCACAAAAATTTGCCCTGCATCACAACAATCGCAAGCGGTAAAGGCAGTACAATTAGATCAGCTCCATCTTTATTGCCTTTCCAATCAGCGTGGCGGTATTCTTTACATCAAATTTTTCCAGCAGGCTTTTCCGGTGTGTATTCACCGTAGCTGTACTGATAAAGAGTTTTGCCGATATCTCTGTATTGGTAAGGCCTTCGGCTATCAGTTGCAATACTTCTTTCTCCCTGCGGGTGATCAGGGGTTGACCGGCTGGAGTTTTTCTCAATGAATGAACAGCATCCATGCTTAAATAAGTATTGCCTTTCAATATGGCGGCAATAGCTTCCAGCAATTCCTCTTTGGTGGCATTTTTCAATACATATCCTGATGCACCATTGTCCATCATATTACGGATCACGGCCTGCTGGTTAAATGTGCTGAGCCCCAATACAAGTACAGCAGGATATAACTGCTTTACCTCTTTACACAATTCTGTACCGCTCTTATCCGGCAGGTTCACATCCATCAGTATTATATCAGGTTGCTGATGCTTGAGAAACTCAAGAGCAGATGCAGCATTGGTGGCATGCCCCATCCATTCAATATCCTTTTCCCTATGCAACAGGGAACGGATACCTTCAATTACCATATAATGGTCATCTACAATAAAAACACCTGCTTTCATCCAATAGTAATTTCTATCATTACAGAAGTACCTTCTCCATGTGAAGACTGAATATCAATTTTCCCTTTCAAAAATTCAACACGGTTTTGAATATTCCTCCAGCCCATCCCGCCTTGCTGATTCATCAGGCTGGTGTCAAAACCTTTTCCGTCATCTTCAACGGTAATTGCCAGTAATTTTTCCTGGCTGTTGGCATGTACCTGCACCAGCACATTTTGAGCTGCGGCATGCTTCATCGCATTGTTCACTAATTCCTGCACGATGCGGTAAACAGAAACAGCTGCGGTTTGTTCTATTGCAACATGCTGCATACCCACCGAAAGATAATTTACATGTATGACCCCGCTCCTGTCCATTTCGCTGCAGTATTCCTTTAATGCGGTATCAAGTCCGTATTTTACCAGTATTTCAGGCATCATATTATGCGCCACCCGCCGCATTTCCCTGATAGAACTGTCAAGCATATCCATACTTCGTTCAAATGCCTGTGCATTATCAGGCGTCATAATTAAATTCTCTTTCATATTACTTAATGAATATTTAATACCACTCAGCATTCCGCCTAAACCATCGTGAAGGTCTTTAGCCAGTCTTGTACGTTCCTGCTCCTCACCTTTGAGCACTGCTTCAGCAGCGGTAAGTTGCTTTTCGGTTTCCAGTTCATCAATTTTTGCCTGTTGCAGTTTCTGGCGGTTTCTGTAATTGCGATAGCCAAGCAGCGAAATAATAAGTAAAGCCCCTGCCCCGCCAATCAAAAAATAATTAAGCGTCGTCTTTTGCTTTAGCGCTGTTTGCTGCAATTTTATCTGTGCTTCTTTCTTTTCAGTATCATATTTTGCTTCTAATTCTTCGGAGTAAAAATTCAGGTCTTTCCAGTTATTTGTATTGATTACCGAATCATATTTAAATACAAAATCTTCACCCTGCTTTATTTGCCCCTGCATAAAATACAGTATAGAGTAGCTTTGATAAAGGTTAGCTAAGGCGTCTGCATCTTCTTCATCCAAAGCCACCATTATTCCACTATCTAATGCTGCTTTTCCCTCTGAAAATTTCCGTTGTGCGATGTAGTTTAAGGCAAAAGCATTTTGTATCTGGGAAGTCATTTTATTATCAGGGTAGTCTTTGCTGTATTTCACTAATAGACCTGCATATTCATTAAGCGATTTTAAATCACCAAGCTTAAAATAGTCATGACAAATATTGGCCAGGGCATAATTTATATTAACAATGTCTTCTTCCTGCCTGGCGAATTCCAATTGCTGTTTGTTAGCGATGATTGCACTGTCCAGCTTGTTCAAACCAGAATAACTGCTCGAAAGATTATTTAACCCCATCATCACAGCAAATGAATTATTAAACTGTTTACCATACATGATTGCCTTCTTAGCATATAAAATGCTTTTGTCAAATTGATTAAGATTAAAATAGGTGGCAGAAGCTGTAAGATTGCGAACGGGAAAACTTGCACTATCCTTTGTTTTTTCAGAAATATCGAGACATTTTAAAATGTTCTCAATGGCTAATTTGCGCTGTCCAAAATGGTTATAAACTGCTGCCAGATTATTGTACGACTTAGCCAGTAGTTTCATATCATTTTCTTTTTCCGCTATTTCCTTATTTTTTGTTGCATAGTCAAGCGCTTTTACAAAATCGTTATTATAATAGTAATATTCGCTAAAGCCGGTATTGATATAAAAATCCAGTTTATCTGTTTTAAGTTTTTTTGAAAGCGCCACAGCCTTATTCAGGTAAAAAAGTGAGCTGTCATAATTTTTGGTGGCATACTGCTTTTGCATTAACAATAATAACCGGATCGTTGATGTATCTTCTTTTGCAGTTTGCAGCAACTGCAGCAGGCTGTCTTTTTTTATTGAAACCTGTGATGTTCCGGACTGCTTTAAAATAAAAAAGCAAAGTAAAAATAGCGTTGATTTCCTCATGTAAGGCGGTTAAATGATATTATTCATTGCAAAATAAGCATTCAATCTGCTTTTCAGGCATCCTGTTTTTTAATGATTTTCAGCCCCGGAAAGTAAAATCACCCTTTTTAATGATTGTACCGGCCGTGCAGCCCGGTTACTTTTACAGCATTAAATTCTAAGGAATGAAAAAAATATCTTTCCTGTCAACTGACCCTTGCTTTTCAGGATTGCTGATTGCAAAAGTAAGACCTGAGTCTGTGATTGCCCCTTTTGCAAAACAAACACAAATTGTAAAGGCAGATACCAATAGCGGCAAAATGCAGCAGATACCACCAGCTGCAGTAATCATACGGGGATTACCTGCTACAGTCAATCAAAACCCAGCTTTATATAAATGGAAAGCCTCCCGCAGGTTTGAAAACAGTTTTTGTAAGGGTATAACATCCTCCCCGGATTTTACTTTTAATGACAACCGAAACTTCGGTTGCGGCAGCTCCATCATTTCCGCAGGTGGTGGTATACAAACATGGATAAAGGTGGAAATAAACCCGCAATAATTCAAAAAAAATGAACACTAAAAAAATATTCCTTTTTTGCCTTTTACATACAGCAATATTTGTATCTGCCGCACAACAGGACAGCTTTGGTATTATTAGCTATAAAATACCCGGCGGCTATGAAACTATAAAAAAAGATGATGTGCTTACTTACTTTAAACAGGAAAAAAGCACAGGAACATATTGCCTGATTTTCGTTTACGGCCTGGCAAACGGCAAAGGCAGTACAAAAAGCGACTTTGATTTTGCATGGGCCAATATTGTGCAAAAAAACATTGCAGCTGCAGTAACCCCGGAAATGCAGCCTGAAGCCGGACTAAAGGGGTGGCAGCTTTTATCAGGCTCTGCAACTTATAACGAGAAAGGAAACACAACGCTCGTAATGCTGTATACTTTAAGCGGTGAAGGAAAAATGCAAAATGTTTTTATTCTCTCAAATTCCGGTATTTATAAAAAGGATATGGAAGATTTTGTTGCCTCTGTGAATGTAAGTAAAGAAATAAGTGCTTCTGCGAAAAACAATAATAGTTCAGGTAATGATGGTAAAACAAAACCCGCTCTTCCACCAGCTACTTCAAATATCAATTATGAAGTGTGGGAATGTAATTGTCCTAATCTTGCAACCGGCACACTGGTAACCACAAAATTAAATACTGTAGTACTCTCTCCCGACGGCAGGTATCTTACATATATGCCAGAAAAAGGCCTGAATGGAGTAACCCCTGAAAACAGCAATGAAACGGGAAGCTGGGGTACGGTAACCGACAAGGGAAACATGTTAAGCCTGGTGAATGACAAATACGGCAAAATGGAATTATATAAAATTGATGCAAAAACCAGGAGCCGCTACCCCAATTCCAAAAGCAGCATATATAAGAAAGTGCAGGCGGTAAACGGATTGCGGTTTGAAGGGGCTTATTCGCCTGAACTGTCTTATTACAACGGCAAGCCAGATATTATTTCAAAACAAATTGACCCCAATAAGCGCCCGGTTATTTTTTTTAAGAAGGATGGCACCTATATTAACGAAGGTATTGAATTCAGCAACCTCACATATGGAGACAGTTATGCCATAGGCAAAGGAACATACGAAATTATAAATTATTCGCTCGTGCTTACCACCCAAAGCGGGCGAAAACTGCAGGTGGCATTTACACCTGTACTGGATGCAAACCCGGCAGCAGCTGATAATGCAGGTTTCATTATAAACAACAACCTTTTTTACAGGTTGAATAAAACTTTTGTTCCGCATAATTAAATACTGATAATAATGAAAAAAGTGTTTTCCATTTTTTTAGTAATTACCATTACTGTTGCCGGTTTTGCCCAAAAACCTTCCAAAGAACAAATGGAATCCGATAAGAAAAAAATGGCGGAAGCTCAGAAAAAACTTAACGAAACACTTCATAACATGAATCCTGAAGCCCGAAAGCAGATGGACAGTATGATGAATGCCTTCGGAGTGGGACAAAAGATAAATAACGCACTAAGCCAGGTAATAAACAACCAGTCAGCCGGAACTGGCACTGTTTCCAATAATCTCATACCTGCAAAGAACACAAAAGCGATTGCCGCCATTGCGGCAACACCTTCCGTTGCAAATATGGGAGCATTTATCGGCGCTACCGGAAATGCAACTTTCGCCGCAGTGTTGCCTGCTGCAAAAAATAAAGCCCGTGATATTTATAAAGCATTAAAAGAAAAGGGAGCAACCATAGATGAAATGGGCAATGCGGCAACTGCGTTATGGATGAATGGCCGTACACAAATTGCATTGAGTTTAATGACACAGGTTTGTAACGATGATGTTAGCAACACCGATAACCTGAATAATTATGCCGCAATGCTAACGATGATGGGTGCGCCGGAAATGGCTATCCCCATTCTTAATAATCTCAATGACAGGTTTAAAAAGAACAGCACCATACTCAACAATCTTGGCCAGGCCTGGTTTGCCCTGGGGGATGCCGGTAAAGCCCAGAAATATTTAGACACCACCCTTTCGCTTGCTGCATCACACGCTCAGGCCAGCCAAACCATGTGCCTCATTGCGCAGGAAAAAGGCAATAAAACAGCAGCAACTGCTGCTGCTAAAACTGCCTTTAAACAAGGTTATAGCGGAACCCGGGCAGACTTGTTAAAAAGTTTAGGTTACACTCCCGGTGCTGGTGATTACAACAATTTTCCACCTGCTAATAAAAGCGACGATTTGCTCAATCTCGGTGGCTTTACCATGCCCGCTTTTCCAAAATCAGTAGCAGAATGTAAAGCACTGGAACCAATATGGAAGCAATTTCGTACAGACATTGACCAGCGGTTAAAACCATTACAGAAAGCGGGGGAAGAATCAAATAAACAAATGCTGAAGCAACTGGAGGATCAGCAGCAACAGTTCATGAATGCCATGAATAAGGTCAAGGCAAACCCGGGTTCTGTAAGCCAGGGCGAAGCAATGAAAATTGCGGCAGCCCCCCTGTATGCATAAAAAATGAACGCAAAAGAAAATATAGTGTTGCAAAACCTGCAGCAAAAAAAACAGGCAACCGTTAAAAGTATACAGGACTATATGAACGGAGAAGGCGCTGCTCTAAAGAAGAAATATGAAGATGCAATCGCTGCCATTAATAAAAAAATGGCTGATGTAGGTGAAGGCGGAAGCACAACACTAGGAATGATTTGTACAGAATCAGTAAAAGCATCCGATGCATTTCTTAAACCATACAATACCAAATTGGAAGGATTGTATAATGACTACCTCGCCGCAGACAAGCAACTGCTGAATGAAATGGCTTATTCTTCTCTCTATACCACTTATCCCAATTTGCTTCCCGGCATCATTGCCGGTTTGCAGGCGCAATGGCTGAGAGATTTGAGCCTGACACAAAATGGTTTCAATTTTGCCAATATTACAAAACATGAATGCACCGATGATTTTGACGGAAAGGGCGGCCGCTTAACGCAATTCAAAGATCCAAACTGTACCATCAACAGCGAGTTTGGGAGTACAAAACTCGGCTTTACAATGAAGCTTACCTGCAGCGGCTTAACTACCTCTGTTAATGCGGGTGTGCTGGGTGTTACTTTAAACCAGGACCTGGATCATGCCGGCTTTGGCGATTCGTTTAAGAATTGTACGGTTAGTATTGGCCCTAAAACAAGCGTTGGGGGAAAAATTGGCCCCTTGCAAGGAAGTATAAGTGCAGGCGTGGGTGCAGAGATTGAAATTGACAGAACAGGAGTTACGGATGTGGTGCTGGTGGGAGGTGTGGAAGCTGCAGCAGGTGCAGGCCCCGTTAGTGCCAGCGCCGGCATGGAAGGAAGGATGAGCCTGAACAGTGGCGCAGCATCGCTAAACGGAACCGGTATTTTTAAATAATTCTCACACAACAAATGAAAAAAGTTTTTCTAACGAATCTGCTGCTTTACGGGTTTGCAATCACCTGCATTTCGCAAACAACAAAAAAAATAACCGCCCCGCAAACACCCTGCAACGGAACTGCGGATGATGTACCTGGCATTTATACCGACCATACACAAACCAAATATGGTTTTTCATTAAAAGGCACTGCAGCTGAAAAAACAGTAATGATGAAAAACCTCATTGCAGTTGAAAAACTGGAAGAAGCCAGCCGCAAAAATTTTAACCTTACCGGGTGTGTGGCGAGGGTAAGTTTTTCCAGGGCAGACAATAGTACTTATGACAAAAATATTTATGCCAGGTATGGCTACCAGCTGGGTGTTTACCAGTTCGTTTGCCATGTTACCGAACATCTGCCCAAAATAGTAGATGAATACATGACGGTTTTCAGGCTTACTGTCAATCCATCTATAGCGCCGGGAGGTGCCAATACTGTGGGTACAGGTGAGTTTTATACGAAATATGGCCGTATGGTGTATTCCTTCCCTATAGAAGCCAAGCCCGGACCTGATTTTGAAAAAAATAAAACGGAAAAGCCCAGTCGTGTATCACAATATTTTTCAGAACAGAATTTGCTCTCCGGCCGCTCTGATGATTATAAAAACAAGCATACCGATTTTCTGAAGCTGAATAACGGCAATGGTTATGTTGAAAACGGCTGGGGTGACAGCAGGTATAAAGGAACTTCAGCTAATTCGTATTATTTTATAGACCGCCGCTATTTGATCACGAAAGCGGGTGTGCCATTATTAATACCTGTAAGCCGTAAGCAATACCTCGAGGATATGCTGGAATATCTGGAAATTGAGAAAGCCAATTTCGAATACCTCAATACAAAACACTTAAATGATATAACAAATGAAACTGCTGATTGGGCAAAAAAAAGAAGGGCAGCTTTAGAAGCAGACAAACAGGACTATCCGAAAATTTACGAAGCAAAAAAAACAAAACTGAAAGATTTGCTCGCTAAACAAAAATCGGAATGGCTGCAGAGTCCGGCCGTGGTTGACCAAAACACCATGCTAAAGGATGCCAACCAAAGCCTGGAAGCTTTGGGCAGATTTTATGATGAGGAAGGGGAATATAAATCGGCTCTGTATGTTTTAAACCCGGCCTATTTTGTCGGTAACAACGGCCAGCTTACAAAACCACTGTTACTGGAGGTTCAGTTTCGTTACGAAATCAGTAAAGAAAGAGGTTTCTCAGCAAGGCTCTTTAACAATTGGGAAAAGAACTTTGATTTACTGGCATTGCAGAAAATAATTGAATAAAACTACTTACTAAGAACATGCCAAAATATTATTATTTATGAAACTCCTCTGTACTATTGTAATAACATTATTTGTTGGAACAGCGGTATCTGCTCAAACAACTAATCCTGCCAGCACAAAAGAAATACAGGATAAAATAAAACAGGCCCAACAGCAACTGGACAAGCTAACACCTGAACAAAAAAAGATGATGCAACAAATGGGCATGTCGCCATCTGTTCCATCAATGCCAGCTGGTATTACTGATACGGATGTAAAAGCAGCTATGAACAGAGATGCCTTTAGCGTACCGCCCAAAAATGTAACCCTTATCGCTGCAATTCCTAAAATAACATTAACAGCAGCTGCCCTGCCTGCTTATATAAAGTCACTGAATGACTATATAGAGAAAGGAATTTCAGGTGAAGCAAAGCAAGCAGCACAGCTTATTTATGCTGAGTATAAAAAAAATAAATTTTCCACCCAGGCCATCGGCAATGCAGCAGTTGGAATTTGGATATCAGGTCAATTGGAAACAGCAATGTGCATAATGGGAAAAGCCTGTGCAGATAATGCCACGGATGCTGATTTGCTGAGCAATTTTGCTGCCATGCTGAGTATGGGCGGAGCAACGCATAAAGCCATTCCGGTATTGGAATACCTGGTTAAACAATACCCGGATAATACAACTATACTCAACAATCTTGGGCAGGCCTGGTTCTACCTTGGTGAAACAGACAAAGCCAATTTTTTATTGAATAAAGCAGTAAAGGCGTTTGCGTATCATCCGCAGGCTAACTATACACAATGCCTTATTGAACAAAGCAAGGGCAACACTACATCAGCCATTGAGAAAATGAAAAATTCGCTGGCCTACAGTTTTTCCGCTAACAAAATAAATATGTTGAGAAAGCTTGGCTACAAAGTAACGGCTAATGATGTACACAAACCATTTAGTCCTGATCCCAATCCATTAGGATTAAAAAATTTCAGGCGTCCCGATGTCCCAACATCTTACGCAGGCGAATTGAGATTAAAAGTTGATTGGGATGCTTTTCAGAAGCAGGTTGGCGAAAAGAACATGCAACTGGCACAAAGTCTAATCCCATATCAAAACGCCGCAAATCAAAAGGCACAGCAGTTGTACAACCAGTATGAAAAAAATGGCGTGAATGGATTGAGTAATGGTGCCGCACCGCCACATGGCTTATATGCACAAATTGCTGAAATAAATTTGAGCCAGATGAATAAAGATGGTGGCGCCGGTTATCGTTTAAAAGCAGCATTAAAACAGGTGCAGGCAATCAGAAATGATTTTGAAACAGAAAAAGATGCACAACGGAAATTAATTGAAAAGCTAAACAGCAGCGTTGCATCACAGGAAACAGAGTTGGCAAAAAAAGGAGAAAATATTGGTTATGATAATTGCGAAGTACAACGAAAATATAGCGAATGGGTATATACAAACTACAATAAACCCCTGGAAGAGGCTTATACAAATTACCTGCACCAACTGCAACTAAAAATCAGCGAAGAACTTTACTGGAAACAGTTTATACAAGATGATGCAACTTTTGCCGCCACAAAAATAACCGCACAAAAAGAGTGGCTGTCTGCATTGAGCGACACACGGTATATTGCCACTGATATTTACGAAAAGTGTTCTCAGGCAGAAAATAAAATGTCAAATTATAAATTAGCCGACTTCGATGATATGAACTGTAAATATCATTCTTCGCTTGATTTCGGATTCGGGAACAGCATAGAAACACATTGTGAAAAAATGACGGTGAATTTTAGTGGTGGCCCTTTAAGCGGGCATCTCAATTACAAATCAGATAATAAAGGCCAAAACCGTTTTGTAAACGGATCAGCAGAAGCAACAGTTTTTGAAAAAAGTGTTGGCGCCGGACCTGTGCAAGCTGGTGTAAAAGCGGGTATGGGCCTGGAGTTTACCAGCAAAGGCATTGAAGATGTATATGTAAATGGCGAAGTATCCGCAGTAAATGTAACCGCAGCTGGCAAAATAAGTTTGATCAGCGGGAATATGAGCGGCGGCATCAGCGGTTTTGGAAACTAAAATTTTTAAAATTATATCAATGAAGTTATTTATCACTTTTATTTTAGCGGCAACTATTGCAAATGTTAGTGATGCCCAAACCTGCAAAACGAATACTGATGCAGAAACATTGCCCGGGAAATTCCTGACTGCTGCAGAATATCCCTGGCCTGCAGTGAAAGCTGAATATTTTAAAAATCTTACAGTTACTACTGATAAAACCACAGCCAAACAAGTATTGGCTCAAATTGAAAAAACAGAAATATTAAGTCATGCCGGGGTTACCCTCACAGGCGGTAACTGGCAAAATTATTATGCTACCAACGGATATGGCTATTATGGAAATGTAAGGCTGGGACAATACTATTTTGAGTCTTCACTCCATGAATATTTCTGTTTAAACGGCAAAGTAAAATCAAACGATGAAGCTGCTACTATTTTACGCATATATGTAAATGCCATTCCTGTTAATACCTTGAATCGCTTTTTAGGAACCCCATTTGGCAGCAGTATGGGCGAATATGACTTCGGTTTTCAGTACCAGGATTGGAAAAACCATAAACCGGTTAATGTGAATGATCCATTGATCCAGCTGTTCAATTATTTTTCCTGCGGTAATGAGCAGCTGATAAAAGCCATTAATACCGGTGAGGGCTATTTCCAGGATGTTGCAGAAAAAGACATCAAACCTAACAGCCGGAGCCAGTTTATATATCGCTATTGGTTTATAAAGAAAAAAGACATCCTGGTTTTAATCCCGGTAAGCAGGAAAGAATACCTGGAAAGTTTATTGGAGTATTATGAACGGGAAAAATTACACTTTCCAAAACTGGTTGCGGAATTAACAGCCAATCATGATAAAGGTATTGAGCGTAATTATGGAAACTGGGAAGCTGATGTAGCAGACAAAACAGCAAAAGTAAAAAAAGCATTGAGTGATAACAGTGAAGACTGGTTAAAACAGCAGGCAATAGTAAATAAACTGGAAGATGCTTCACAAAATTATAAAGCGCAGCTAAAAGAAAAAACCAATTATAACCGCTTCTGGAAATTTTATAGCGCAGAAAAAAACAGCCTGCCACTTTATAAGATAAACCCGGATTATTTTATCGCTAATAAAACCAGTGCTGCCACTCCGCGGCTAATAACTGCCGCATTCAGGTATGTAAGTATGCCTTTATCCCTGGGCATTATGAATAACTTCAGTAAAAATTTTGATTTTAAGGAACTGCAAAAAATGCTGCATTAATTTTAAAAATCCCCCTTTTCCATGATTGCCCTGCCTTACCGTACGTTATATTTTTATATCCTAAATTTTGAAAAATGAAAAAACAATTTTTATTGCCGCTTTTGTTGATTATGGCATTGGCAATCCAGGCTCAAATAAAAACAGACACTTCAAAAATCATTAAATCAAATATCAGTCCTGTTGCGGTAAAAACAATTATAAAGCAACCGGTGAGTTCAACCCCGGTTAATACCACAACCACAAATACACAAACTAAAACAACTGCCACGCAACCGGCACAGCCGGCATTAACAGACGCTGAATATTTTCTTGCCGGTGCAGTTATAAAAGTTGCTACGGGCAGCGACAATAAAGAACCCAATACCTCAACCGCTTTGTTCCTTGTCCGTCCAAGAAAATCTGGCGGCACCGTGGCCTATAAACTGGAAGACTATGCCGGTGAACTAAAAATAAACCAGTCAACCGACCTGCGGCTGGACAGGGCTACCACACTGAATGCATCACAAAATTCGCTGCAGCACTTTAAACAAAACGGGCTTTCTGTGCTAATTGGGTACTGCAATAAGAACTTCTGTACAGATGCCTGGAAAATAAACAGTATTTCCGTTACACTTGAATTTAAAGATATTAATGGAAACCCTGCCCCATATGGCTATGGCTCCAAAACCATCAGTTTTCCTGTATCGGGCGGCACACTTGGCTTTACGGCAGGCTGTAATCCCTTTTGGATAACCGACAGCAACAGGTTTATTGGCTATAGCGACCAAATGTCAAAAATGCTGCTGAAAACGGATGAGTATTTTAACCCTTTACCTGCAAAGTTTTTAAACTGGCTGGCAGATGATGTTAACTAAAAGCTTATTCTTATAACCGGCTAAAGCGAAGCTGTATTATACATAAGGCAGGACATTTAATCCATTCCTTTTCTAAAAGATAACACAGGGATTCATTACCGAACAGGTAGTAATCCCTATGTTATTTTCTGCCCGGCTGCATGAAACCCGTACTCTCCATGTATAAAAATTCATCTTTTTTAATGATACCGCACATGATGCCCGCAGTTTAGTTTTACACTCATCATCACTCAATTCGCATTTATGAAAAAATCATTATCAGCATTATTGTTTATTGTCATAGCGTTATCGTCAAAATCACAGCTTAAAAGGGTTTCCCAAACACCGGTTCAGCCCTCCCGTCCAACTATTGCATTGCCCACCCAACAAACAGATTTAAGAAAACAGGCTGGTAAGGATTTAAAAATTGCACTGGTGATTATTGATAAAAGCACCAGCAATTTTGCCATTGGCGAGGCAGGCATTTATACAGTAAATTTTGATGTTATTAACTCAGGTGCCGAAGATATTAATATAACAGGCATAGGCATACAAGCCTATATCAAAAACCCATCTGTAAGCTTCCTTGAGCCTGCTGGAGGATATTCGTTATTGCCGGCCTTACCAAATTTTCCGGTTAATGGCATTCTTCATCCGGGCGGTAAATTTCGTTGCACATATCTTCGTACTGGTTTAAACCCTGCAAATTACAACGGCAAAATTTTAACTATTGAAGTTGATAACAGCAATACCATTGCCGAAACCAACGAAGCCAATAACACACTTGAAATTCCCGTAATGGGAAATCTTGAATCATGGAGCACGCCGCTTCCTGATCTCACCTTTCAAATTGACCAGATTGCTCCGGTAACAGGCAGTACTTTTTTAAATACACTCATTAATGTATCGGTAATAAATACCGGAGCAGGCGAAATTCCACTTGATGTTGTGAAACAAATTATCCCGCAGGTACAGGTATACCCGGCAGCAAACCCTGGTACCAATCTTTATAATGAAGCATATCCTTTTGCAACAAGGGTGGTTAACAACCAAACTTACCCAGGATATTATAAAGTTAATGGTCCGCTAAAGCCAGGAGACAAAGTGAGAATAGGTGGAAGCGTGCGTGTAAACGGGCTTACAAGCGGGGCGAATATTATCTTTCATTTTACACTGGGTACACAGAATAATATGCCTTTGCCTGAAACCAATACTGCCAACAATACGGTTGACTATATTTATACAGTTCAATAAAGAAAAATAAAATAATGAAGAAGCTGAATGTTATTTTATTATCAGTAATTGCATTAATAATGACCATTAAAGGTTATTCACAAAAACAAAATTTTGATATCGCTGCTTATGCAATTCCTGCAGGATGGACAGAACAAAAAACAGAAGGGCATGTATCCTACTCCCGAATTGAAAACAGTGAATGGGCGCAAATAGCTGTTTATAAAAGCACTGCCAGTACAGGTAATATTGATGCAGATTTCGACAAAGACTGGAATGAACTGGCGGCAGTTAATAAATCAATTTCGGCTCCAAAAAAAACAAAGACAGCAACACATGGCAGCTGGACAGTGATGAGCGGAAGCGGAACCTGGCAATATAACGGGGCGAATGTGTCATCTGTATTAACTGTTTATTCCAATAAACAGGTTTGCATATCGGTACTATGCAATGCGACTGCTGCAACATTTTTAAAAGATTATCAAACATTAATCGCATCGCTGACATTACATTCAGAAAATGCGGTAGCTATCAGCGGCACGCAAAACAACCCCGAAAACGGCGATTCAGCTGCAGTTACACATACTAATACCATTGCCGGATTGTGGGTTGTTAATTTGGCAGAATCAAGAGGGTTTGTAAACGGTCATCTGATGTACACAGGTGGCTACACAAGAAAAGAATATCAATTAAGTGAAGATGGTACTTATACTTTTCGTATTAAAGTATGGTTAGCCAGCAGTGAAACAATATACTTTGTTTACGAATCAGGCACCTGGACTGTAAGTGGAAACCAGTTAACCATTATCCCTAAAAAAGGCAAAGCCGGATGGTGGAATAAGGACAAAGTAACCAATAACGTTGATAAATGGGGCAGCTTTCAAAAAGCTGCCGGTTACAAACTGCAAACAATCACCTATAGGTTTGAGATTAAAGAAGACAGCAATTATGGCAATTCAATTGTGCTTTATTCAAACAAACCAACTGAACGGGATGGTGGCCAGTTTAATGAAGCACCGTATCGCTTCAGCTATACATCCAGGCAAAGCGGAAAACCATACATTGATAATCCGCCCGGGTGGAAATTTTAATAGTTTCTTTCAAATTGTATAAGTATGAAAAATAGTTTCCTGGTTATATTCTTCGCCTGCTTTTCAATGAACAGTTTTGCACAAAAGCAAAGTTTTGATGTGGTTTCGTTTACCGCACCAAAAGACTGGCAGCAACAGCAAAATGAAGGTGGTATGCAATTATCTGTTACTGATAAAAAAACGGGTGGCTATGCTATTGCCGTAATCACCAAAGCAACAAACACCGTTGCTGCAGCAAATGAAAATTTTAATAATAACTGGACCAGGCTTGTAAAAAGTTCAGTACAGGTGAATGAAGAACCGGCTATGCAACAGCCCACACAGGAAAACGGTTGGGATGTTATTTCCGGCAATGCCAATTATACAGAGGGCTCTAAAAAAGGTATGGCAACATTACTTACAGCCACCGGCGGTAACCAGACCGTGAGTGTTATATTGATGACGAATACACAACAATTCCAAAACGAGTTGCTTGCTTTACTTAATTCATTGGAGCTGTCAAAGATTGCATCAACTTCCGGCAATATTAAAATTCCTTCAACAGCAAGTAGTACCATCGGTGCTTCCATTGTGGGCTTATGGACAGATTATATTTTGGAAACAACGGGTTATTATATCAACAACATGCCACAATACACATCCGGGTACCTGAGAAAGGAATATGCTTTTAATGCCAATGGTACTTATGTTTTTCGTAATAAACAATGGCTTACTAAAGCACCAGACATTACATTTCTTTACGAAACCGGAACTTATACAATAAACGGCAACCAGCTAACCATTACACCTGAAAATGGTAAAGGCGGTTTTTGGGGTAAGAAATCAAGCACTAAGGACTGGGGCCCGCTTATAAAATTATCCGATTATAAATTAGAGAAAACAGTTTATACTGTTGAAATGATTAATGATCCAACTTATGGTAATTCGCTTGTGATTAAACCAACAAAACCTACCCAAAGAGACGGTGGGAAATTTAATGCCCCCAATGACCCCATTGAGTTTCATTATAAACTCCGTACGATGGAATCGCTCATAGATAACCCACCGGGATTTAAAACAGGTGGAGAGGATATAAAATCCATCAATGCACCTGTTTCAACTCAGGCAAACCCAAATGCCTCACAGCTTACCGGCATATGGGGGCAATATCAAAGTGAATCTAATACTGCAGGTTATGATTGGCGGGAATATTATTTCAGTAATGATGGAACTTACCAGTTTCTTCAAAAAAACATCAGCTATTTATACCAGAACGAAATTGTTTTTACTTATGAAAAAGGAACTTTCAAATTAAATGGTAATCAACTAACCATATCCCCTCAAATCGGCACGGTGGAAAGCTGGAGTAAAGCAGGTAGTGATAAAGCAGGTAAGCTGTTAAAAACAGAAAAACGCACATTGGAAAATGTTACTTACACTACAGACTTTCATTATTTTCCAGGAATTAAAGAAACCAATTTGGTGCTGCAGTATAACAGGCAAACGGTAAGAGACGGTGCATGGAGTACCAATAACAGTTTTAAAAACTCATGGTTGTACAAGCGTCCTTTTAATCCGGATAAACCCTCCATAGAATTACCTGCCGGGTCAAAAATTCCATTTGAGAATATATCGTTTACTGCTCCGGCAAAAACAACGATAAATAACAATACTCCAGCCGCTGCTATCAGCTCACCGCTTACAGGAAAGATATGGGAAGCCAGATCATATGAAAAGTATGGTGCTGCATATGGAAGTACAAGCGGCGCTTATACCGGTGGCTTCTGGTACTATCAATATAAATTCAATGAGGATGGCACTTACATTTTTGTTTACAATGCTGCTTCGGCTCTTGCCACAAACCCGGTAAATATATTGCAATACGAAACCGGTACTTATACAGTAAACAGCAACCAGCTTACACTTACTCCTCAAAAAGGATCTGATGAAGAATGGAGTGTGGGCAAAACCAATAATGGCATGAGTGCAAACCATATACAGGAAGTACTTGAGAAAAGAATGCAGCGATTGAAAACAATCACAAGAAAATTGGAAAAAATAACCTACCCTTTTACAATTGAATATTGGCAGGGTAATAATGCCAATGCACTATGCCTGAAACATACACAAAGCACCGTTCGGGAAGGAAGCCCCGGGCAAAATAACCAAACTTGCTTTTTTGAAACTGCCGTTGCAAAAGCCGGAAATTATAATTCGGTGTTTAAATAACAAAGCCTTCAACAAATGCTGAAGGCTTTGTGCCCAGAACTGGATTCGAACCAGCACACCCTTGCGAGCGCTGCGACCTGAACACAGTGCGTCTACCAATTTCGCCATCTGGGCATTCCTGGTATTTGTGAATCAGGGCTGCAAATGTAAGGCGAAAAATATAAACAGCGAAATACTAATTGAAATTATTCCAGATTCTTTTCCCCGGGTTTCCAGCGAATGATCAATACACCTGTTACTATCAGGATAGTACCGACGATCTGTACCGTGTATATGGGTTCACCTAAAATAAAATGTGCCTGCAAAATAGTGGATACAGGCCCGATGGTGGAGATAATGGCCACATTATTGGATCCAATGGATTTTGTACCTGTGGATATCAGCCAGCTCGGGATCACTGTTGCCACAATGGCTATCAGCACCCCGTAACCAATAAAGCCGGTACCGTTGTTAAGGATCGTATAATTTCCCGCAATCATATAATGAAGGAATATTCCGGCCGTGGAAAATAGCATGACATAGGCAGTGAATTTTGTAGCCCCCACCACCGGTATGATCCTGCCACTGCCCGCCACGTAAATGGCAAATGTGATGGCGCATAAAAATATCAGTAAACTGCCCATGAAGAACCCGGGATTATCACTGTCAATTTTTAATTCGCCCCAGTAAGCAATTAAAATACCTGCATAAGAAATGGCAACCGCCAGCCACTGTACTTTATTCACCTTTTCTTTAAATACAAACGCATTAATCAGCACCACAAAAGTGGGATACAGGAATAATATCAGCCTTTCAATCCCGGCAGAGATATATTTCAATCCTAAAAAATCAAAGAAGCTGCTGAGGTAATAACCAAATAACCCCATCATGGCAATAAAGACCCATTGCTTTATGGTGAATTTTTTGTTGTTTTCCCTGCGGGATGCCAGCCATGCCATCACAATATAAAATGGCAGTGAAAAAAGCATGCGTAATGCCAGCAGGGAGATGGCATCCACTTCCGTATGTTTAAAAGCATATTTAACGATCACAGCTTTGGTGGAAAAAAACAGCGATCCCACCAGCGTAATCAAAATACCTGCCCATGAAATTTTATGTATTGCCTGTTTTTCCATAAAATATAAACCCCGGGAAATACCGGGGCTTACAAATGACTAACAATAAATGCCGCGGCTTTTACACACTCACGTTAAAATCACGCAATGCATCATTTAAACTTGTTTTAAGATCGGTGCTGGGTTTACGCTGACCAATGATCAGCGCACAACCAACGCCATATTCACCTGCAGGAAATTTTTTGTTATACGTACCGGGTATCACCACGCTTCTTGCCGGCACCCTTCCCTTCATTTCAACGGGTTCGCTGCCACTCACATCAATTATTTTAGTGGATTGTGTTAATACCACATTGGCGCCCAGTACCGCTTCTTTCTCCACAATCACACCTTCCACCACAATACAACGGCTTCCGATAAAGCAACCGTCTTCCACAATTACAGGGCTTGCCTGTAATGGCTCCAGCACACCGCCAATACCCACACCACCACTCAAATGCACACCTTTACCAATTTGTGCGCAGCTGCCCACGGTAGCCCATGTATCCACCATGGTGCCTTCATCAACATAAGCACCAATATTTACGTAGCTGGGCATCAGCACCACGTTCTTTGCAAGATAAGCGCCATAGCGTGCTACTGCATGCGGTACGGCCCGCACACCCAATGATGCATAATCGCTCTTCAGCTTCATTTTATCATAAAACTCAAATGGCGGTAACGTGTAAGTTTCCATTTGCTGTATACCAAAGTACATCAGTATGGCCTGCTTTACCCATTCGTTTACCTGCCAGCCATTATCAGATGGTGAGGCCGTACGCAATCTTCCCTTGTCCACTTCCTCAATAACCGCCCGCACGGCATCGCTGTATTTTTTGTCTTTTAATAATTCCCTGTTACCCCAGGCTTCCAAAATCAGTTCTTTCATTATTTAAAAATTTTGGCGAATTTAAAACAATTATGGCCAATTGGGGGTGATAAAATGGGGTGATCGAGTTGAAAGGGTTGACAGAGGCAGTACATTGGCACAGCAAATAACCTCATTAACCCATCAACCAGTTAACCAATCCCCTGCTTGAATTATCTTTGCCAACATGAATATCGGCTTTGATGCAAAAAGAGCATACCAAAACAGTACCGGTCTGGGGCATTACAGCCGCACGCTTATTACATCACTGGCACAATATTTTCCGCAGCACCAGTATTATTTATTTGCACCAAAAATAACCGGGCTCTTCAACACCGGCAGTTTTACCAATATGCACCCGGTTGCCCCCGCTTCATTTCCTTCAACAATTTTTAAAAGTGCCTGGCGCAGCAACTGGGTAAAAAAAGACCTGCGGAAAAATAATATTGATATTTACCACGGACTAAGCCACGAAATCCCGCTGGGCATTCAAAACACCAAAATAAAATCTGTTGTTACCATTCATGACCTGATATTTGAACGTTACCCGGAACAATACAGTAAGATCGATGTGCAGATATACCGTAAGAAATTTACCTATGCCTGCCGGCATGCCAACGCCATCATTGCCATCAGTAACCAGACGAAACAAGATATTATTGACCTGTACAAAATAGCTGCAGAAAAAATAACAGTTTGTTACCAGAGCTGCAATCCGTCTTTTTTTGTAAGGGCAACAGCAGCAGAAAAACAAAAAGTACAAACAAAATACAACCTGCCACAGCAGTTTTATTTGTATGTAGGCTCGGTAATTGAACGCAAGAATTTACTGACCATCTGCAAAGCCATTAAGGAACTGGATAATAACATTCCCCTCGTTGTAATTGGTAATGGTGATGGTTATTTACAACAAGTAAAAAAATATGTTACAGCAAATAACCTGCAGCAAAAGATCATTTTGCTTTCTGAAACTGCTGCTGCCAAAAACAGCGACGATTTTAAAACCGCAAAGGATTTTCCTGCTATTTACCAATGTGCTGAAGCCATGATATACCCGAGCATTTTTGAGGGTTTTGGCATACCGGTACTGGAAGCCATTGCCAGCGGGCTGCCCACTATTACCAGCAATATCAGCTGCCTGCCCGAAGCCGGTGGCGATGCGGCATTGTATATTGATCCCATGAGTGTGGAAGAGATGAAGCATGCCATGCAGGAAATCATCAGCAATACATCTTTAAGAAACAGCCTTATTGAAAAAAGTGCAGCGCATGCACAAAAATTCACACAACAAAACTGCGCTGCCGCAGTAATGGATGTTTATAAAAAATTACTATGAGTTTTGAAAACGATATACAACAATGCATGACCGTGCTGCAAAATGGCGGACTAATACTCTATCCTACCGATACCATCTGGGGTATTGGCTGCGATGCAACCAATGCAGCGGCCGTTGCCAAAATCTATACGCTTAAACAACGCCCCGATGAAAAAAGCATGCTGGTACTGGTGGCCGATGAGCGCCAGCTCAACCAGTACATCACATTGCCGCATCCTGAAATTTCAGATTATTTAAAAACTGTTACAAAACCCACCACGGTTATTTATGAAGGTGCGGTTGGCCTCGCAGATAACCTCATCAACAAAACAGATGGCAGCATCGGCATCCGCATTGTAAAAGATGATTTTTGCAAACAGCTGATCAAAAGATTCCGTAAACCAATTGTATCCACATCTGCCAATATCAGCGGGCAGCCCTCGCCGCAAATTTTTGGTGCTGTAAGCATTGAAATAAAAAATGGTGTGGATTATATTGTACAGCACCGGCAGGAAGAAACAACTGCCGCGGCGCCTTCTTCCATAATAAAAAGGAACGCAGACGGCACCGTGCACATCATACGTTCCTGATATATATTGATTGAATGTCTGAAATAAATTACAGCTTAAATCCAACGCCCAGCTGTATGCTCTGGCTTTCCACTTGTCTTTGTTATCTATATCGTTGATATCGCTTAAGCCAATGGCATAACGTCCGTACACTTTAAAACCGCCCAGGTTCAGCTGCACACCGCCCAGCATGGCAAGGTCACCGCTTTTAAAAGCTTCCTGCCCGTTTTGTAAAAATGTACTGCTCTTATTCATCAGTATACCAAACTGCGGACCCGCCTGCAGCGTGATCAGTTTATTGGCATTATAGTTCAGTAAAATGGGAATGGTTAAATATTTCAGCTGTACATTATCCAGTTTGTTGAAATGATAAATAGAACTGAAGCTGCTGCTGGTATCTACATTCACCTGGTTAAATAATACTTCCGGCTGTATGGCAAGTTTTTTACCCAGTCCGAGTGAAACAAACCCGCCAATGTGGTAACCAAATGAAAATTCTTCCTTAAATGTTTTTCCTGAAAGTTTGTTTACGGTGGCGCCACCTTTAAAACCGATTTGCACTTTTTGTGCCATGGTGGCCGAACTTATAAAGCAAACCAGTGCTGCGAATAAGAGTTTTGTTTTCATACTATAGTTGTTTTTGCATTAATGTTCAAGTTATATGCCAACTGCAGTAGTAAGTGCCTAATTTTTTGTTAAGAGCAAAATCTTAAAAACTAAACCCGGTGGAAACAGAAAAAACAGTACTCAGCCTTTTAGATGTGGTTTCGGGAATATAATAATCGAAGTAAACATTGGCCTGTAAAAAATATTTCCCCACCCCATAGCTAAAATCAAAAGATGCGGCCAGCGACTGCAGTTCAAAACTGCTGGATGCCTGTTGCTTCTTGAGTTTGTTCAGTCTTTTCCTGTCGAAGATTTTATTAAGATGGGTTTGAGATAACTGGTCGCTTCCAAAATTCACAATGAATGATGGCACAAAATCAAACTCATCATCCTTATCGAAAAGTTTATAAAAACTAAAATCATGCTCCACGTTTGCCGATACAGAAAAATAGCTGGCCTTGTTATCGGTAGAATCAATCCCGGATCTTGTTATTACAGTATCCCTGCCATTAGGCAGTGGCAATGGCAGGTGCACTGTTTGCTTAACAACTGTATATAACGCCTCTTTGTAAGAACCGTTTGAAAAACCCACGGCAATACCCGGTTGCAAAATACCTTTTGCCTTTTTGAGGTACCCATAAAGATCATTCTGGTAGAGTGATTTTGTATTGTATTTATTCTTCTCGCTTAAAAAACGGGTGTACGATAAACCGGCATGTATTTTCTTGCCATAGTAATCATAGGCTGCCATCAAACCTGTTTGGTACAACTCCAGGTTTTTAGCGCTGTCGTTGGTGAGATAGCCTGTAATACCAAAACTTAGCCCGTTTTTCAGCCGGTAAACCACCGATGGTGTATAGATCAGCTGGTTGGTTACCCCCGTGGCATTGGCAGCTTTGTTATCGGAACTGAATGCGCCGTTTCCGATACCCACGCTAACATCAAGTGTGTTCCTGGCATCTTCTTTCATCAGCTTCAAAAATTCATCATTTGCCATCATGGAATCCAGCAGGGCCTTATCGGCTTTTGAAAGCGTATCGGTTTGCGCATAGCCGCTTATACATACAAATAAAACAATAACAAGCAGGTGAAACTTTTGCATACAGTGGAATAGGTTGTGGTGTAAGACCGTTTAATTGTTATGAGGTTTAACGCTGGCAAGGCCGTGATAAAACGTAAAGTTCAGTCTTTTAATTGTTTTAGCCAATAGAATGCACTACCTTTGCGGCCATTATTAATAACTGAGAATTACATGAACATGCTCAGTTGCTGTTGAAGAGATTACTGCAGAACACTTTAGTTACTCACTACAATCCCTGTTCAAGTTTGATATAACGGGGTTTTACAACGGCCGAAGCATGATTTCCCGGAAAATAACGGGACGTTGCATGTGGCTATCGCAAATCAAATTTATATGAATGCATTTGAAGCCTTAGGCTTGAACGAGGCATTGGTGAACGCTGTTACCGACCTCGGGTTTGAAACACCATCTGAAATCCAGCAAAAAGCCATCCCTATTTTATTATCCGGCACCACCGATTTTATCGGTTTGGCACAAACCGGTACCGGTAAAACCGCCGCATTTGGGTTGCCCCTGATGCAGCTGATCGATCCGTCGGAAAGACATGCACAGGCGCTGATCGTTTGCCCTACCAGGGAATTGTGTTTGCAGATCACCAACGACCTCGACAAGTTTAAAAAATACAGCAAGAACGTTTTTACCGAAGCCGTATACGGCGGCGCTTCCATCACCATGCAAATACGCAACCTCAAAAGAGGTGTGCAAATTGTTGTGGCAACACCCGGCCGTTTGATAGACCTGATTGAAAGAAAAGCGATAGACCTGCAAAAAGTAAAATACGTGGTACTGGATGAAGCCGATGAAATGCTGAACATGGGCTTCCGTGATGATATTGATTTTGTACTGAAGAATACCGTTAACAGGGAAAGCACCTGGTTGTTCAGTGCCACCATGCCACCTGAAGTAAGGGCCATTTCTAAAAACTACATGGACACCCCGAAAGAGGTGACTGTTGGTAAAAAGAACAGCAGCAATGCCAATATCGATCACCAGTATTTTGTAGTGGGTGCACCGTACCGTTATGAAGCACTGAAACGTTTGATAGACTTTAACCCGGGTATGTACGGCATCATCTTCACACGCACCAAGGCCGATGCGCAGGAGATCAGTGAGAAGCTGGCCAAATCGGGTTACGATATTGAAGCCCTGCATGGCGACCTTACACAACAGCAGCGTGATAAAGTGATGGGACGTTTTCGCAGCAAAAGTTTGCAGTTACTGATTGCAACCGATGTGGCGGCACGTGGTATTGATGTGGATGGCGTTACGCATGTGATCAACTACGAACTGCCCGACGATATGGAAGTATACACCCACCGCAGCGGCCGTACCGGCCGTGCAGGCAAAACCGGTGTTTGTTTCTCCATCTGCCATAGCAAGGAAACTTATAAAATACGCGGACTGGAAAAACTCATCAACGCACAGTTTCATAAAACAGATATCCCTTCCGGTAAGGAAGTTTGCCGCAAACAGTTCTTCCACTTCATGGATAAACTAATGCAGGCGGATGTAAGCAGCGGTGAATACGAAACGTATTTGCCCGACCTGATGGAGAAATTTGCAGAGGTAAGCAAGGAAGAAGTGTTGCAGCGTGTGGCGGCACTGGAGTTTAACCACTTCCTGAAATACTATGAAAATGCAGAAGACCTGAATATGCGTGAGAGCCGCGACAGGCGTGCTGCATTTGACAGGAATGACCGGAACAGCAGCAACAACCGCAAGAGCTTTACAAGGCATGACAGCGGCTATACCAGGCTGTTTGTAAACCTGGGCACCAAGGATGGTTTTTACAAAGCCAGCTTCCTGCAGTTCATTCTGGACGAAAGCAATTTGAAGAAAGAAGTGCTGGGTAAAATTGATATGAGAGAAATGAACAGCTGGGTGGAAATTGACAGCGCCGCTTCCGCAAAAATGATCAAGGCTATTGATGGCAAGCGTTATAACAACCGCACCATCCGGATGAATGAAGCCGACGGTGGCTTTAAACGTCCCAGCGATGAAGGAAGGAAAAGAAATTTTGCACAGGGTGAAAGAAGGAGTTTCAGATAGTATGCGGGCTTAGCTGCCGCACTGTTTGTTTATAACTGAACAGGCTGGTAAAAAGCAGCGCATACAACAAACTTCCTGTTACCGCAATGATGATATCGTCGGTGGTGCGGTAATTTTTTGTAACAGCAAAACGCACCAGCAGCACACATGGAATTGCAATAAAGAACAACAACCAATACTGAAAAGGCTTGCAGGCATACTGCAGGCTTTTTTCTTTGGGCATTTTTATTACATACCACAAAATATACAGGGCTCCCACTAATGAAGTGAGTAACTGCAGGAAAAAGTAAACGGGCATAGCAGTAAACACAAGATTAATATTCCGCTGGAAAAATGCGGCCGGTTTTGCCATAAAACCATCCTGGTGCGTAAATGCATCAATAAAAACATGCGATGCCACTCCCAGCAGCACGCACACAGTAAAAGACAGCCAATGCTTTTTAAAATACGCCATCCAGTCAAAATAAAGAAAGCTTGTAAACCGCTGCTTCAAAAAAACCGGCAGGTGTACTATCAAACTGTTGCGGATTAAATAGTGAAAGATAAAAGCAGACAGAATTGCCACTGGTATGTTGAACAAAATTATTCCGGGCCACAGGTGCCCCACGTAATCCGACTCACGCAGTAAAAACAAAAACTCCAGGTCGGGCACAATGCTGCCGGCGATAAGCCCTGTAACGGAAACGGGTATCTTTTTGGTCTTACAAAAAGGCAGCACGGCGGCGGGATGTGAAAATGTAAAAGGCATGATTTAAAAACGGGCAAATAAACAGGATAGTGTGAACGTCTTCATGTACTGATGCAAAAAGGCGAAAGTATTTTTCAATACCCTCGCCGTTGCGGCAGGAAATATCACCCGCCAGATTTGTCCCGCAGGGCGGGATTTGTAAAGTATCTTAAATGTGCAGCTTGTCTTTTTTAGCCAGCAGCGCATCCACTGTTTCCTGGTACATATCATCCGGTACGCAGCAGTCAACCGGGCAAACAGCAGCACACTGGGGTTCTTCATGAAAACCCTGGCACTCTGTGCATTTGTTGGGCACAATGTAATATGTATCTGAACTGATGGGAGCGTTACGCTGGTCTGCATCAATTGCTGAACCATCTAACAATGTAAAGCTTCCTTTTACTGTGGTGCCATCGGCAATAGCCCATTCCACACCACCTTCATAAATTGCGTTGTTTGGACATTCTGGTTCGCAAGCACCGCAGTTAATACACTCGTCTGTGATCTTTATAGCCATCTTCTGTAATTTTGGGTTTCTTAAATTGTTGCTGCAATTTACTAAAATAATATTATGAACTTAAAAAACCGGATCGAATTATTACAAAAATTAAAGGCCTATATCACCGAAAATGGCGAAGACTGGCAAGTGACGAAATCCCGTGCCACAGCGCAAAACGGCTGGTTCACACCCGAATTTATTGAACTGGCAACGGCCAATATTTGCACTCGTTTTTTAGACATGAAAGATATCATGCAATGGGCTGATCACTATCATTTGGATGATAATGTTGGCGGAAAAAATGTGGGCATTGTGATGGCAGGCAATATTCCGCTGGTGGGTTTTCACGACTTTTTATGCGTGTTCATCAGCGGGCACAGGCAAACCATCAAGCTCTCATCCAAAGATGATGTATTGCTTAAACATCTAGTGGGAAAAATGTATGAATGGGATGAAGCCTGCAGCAGCCGGGTATTGTTTGCCGACATGCTGAAGGGATGTGATGCCTACATCGCTACCGGCAGCAATAACTCTGCCCGTTATTTTGAACAGTATTTTTCCAAATATCCCCATATCATCCGCCGCAACCGTACTTCCGTTGCCATACTAACCGGCGAAGAAAGCGCAGCAGAACTGGAAAAACTGGCAGATGATGTGCATTTATATTTCGGGCTTGGCTGCCGTAACGTTACCAAAATATTTGTGCCGGAACAATATGATTTTGTGCCCCTGCTGAGGGCATTTGACAAATACAAACATTTTGCAGATCATCACAAATACAAGAACAATTACGATTACCAGCTGTCTTTGGCGCTGCTGAATAATAAGTTTTACATGAGCAATGAGAATATTTTGCTGATGGAAAGTGACAGCATCTTCTCCCCCATCAGCCAGCTGCATTACAGCTTTTACAGCAATGCGGCCACGCTTAAAAAAGAACTGGCAGCAAACAATGATGTGCAGTGTATTGTTAGTAAAAACGAAGTGGCTTTCGGGCAGGCACAAAACCCTGGTTTAGCTGACTATGCCGACGGTGTGGATACAATGGCTTTTTTATTATCACTATGAGTAATCTACGAAACCCTTCCTAATTAAATGTTAAACATGGCAGTTGGTAAATCCCAATTTGTCAGTGCTTCGTTATTTTGTGGTAGCGGCACAGGAGTTGATGTGATAACTTAATAAAATTTACCTGTTGCCCGGCAACAAAATAAATTAATTAAGAAACTTAAAACACAATAAAACCTACGTAAAATGAAACTGAAACAAGTCTTATTCACAGCAGCAGTAAGCGCTGTTACCACCATTGCGGTGATATGGGGTTACGGCAAATTAACCAGTAAGGATAATACTTATGCGGGTCAACTGGCAGGTGTTGTACCTTCCAATTACAAATATGCAGGTTTCGATGGCAGCACACCCCCAACGGGTGCTGTTGACTTCACAGCTCCATCGGCAGCAGCTTTACCTGCGGTGGTGCATATAAAAACAAAAACAAACGCCAAACAGGTAAGCAATAACCTGCCTAAAATGAAAAGTCCGTTCAGCGATTTTTTTGGCAACGACGACATTTTTGACCAATTGTTTGGCAACGGCCGCGGAGGTATCATTCCCGAGCAGCGTGCAAGTGGCAGCGGTGTTATCATCAGTGAAGACGGTTATATCGTAACCAACAACCACGTGGTGCAAAATGCCGATGAACTCACCGTTACATTAAACAATAAAAAAACATACAAGGCAAAAGTGGTGGGTACCGATCCCGCTTATGACCTTGCTGTTATTAAGATTGAAGCCGCCGGTCTTCCCTTCCTGCTGTATGGCAACTCTGATGACTTAAAGATTGGCCAGTGGGTGCTGGCAATTGGTTACCCGCTGAACCTGGAAACAACTGTAACCGCAGGTATTGTAAGTGCCAAGGCAAGAAGCCTGGGTTTGAACCGGGATAAAAACGGTAACCAGAGTGCCGGTGTTGAATCCTTCATCCAAACCGATGCAGCCGTTAACCAGGGTAACAGTGGTGGTGCACTGATTAATACCGATGGCAGGCTGGTAGGTATTAACTCTGCCATCGCATCTCCCACAGGTTATTACAGTGGTTACTCTTACGCCATTCCTGTAAATATTGTAAAAAAAGTGGTGGACGACCTGATCAAATTTGGTACAGTACAGCGTGGATATTTGGGCCTGCAGTTTGTAAGTGCCAGCGATATGAATGAAGATGATAAGAAAAAAGCCGGCATTCCGGTAAATGCAGAAGGTATATATGCACAGGATGTGCCAACTGATGGTGGTGCTTATGCAGCCGGTATTCGCAAAGGAGATGTGATTAAAAAAGTGGATGGTGTGGAAGTTACCAGCAGCGCCGAATTACAGGGCCAGGTAAGCCGTTACAAACCCGGTGATAAAGTGCCTGTAACCTATGTACGTAGTGGTAAAGAAAATACGGTAACCGTTACTTTAAAGAATAAGGCCGGCAATTTTGACCTGGTAAAGGCCGACGATATGCTGGAAAGCCTGGGCGGTGAATTTGTAACACTTGATGCTAAAAAAGCAAAAGAATACGGCGTTAACGGCGGTGTGGTGGTGAAGAAGATCAACGGGGGCGCACTAAACGATCAAACACGTATGAAAGACGGGTTTGTAATTTTAAAGATCAACGATAAAGATGTAAAAAGCGTGGAAGAACTGAAAACCGCTGTAGGAAGCAATAAAAACATTACGATCAGTGGATTTTATCCCGGTTATGATGGTGTATACGAATACCCCATCAGTATAGGAGAATAATATTTGATACAGAACACAAGCACTAACAACAGCCCCGGACTTGTTCCGGGGTTTGTTTTATGTACCTCTTTTACAGTACGGTAATTATATCATTTTTTACAGGTTTAAAGGAGTAAGTTTACCCTGCAAAACATCTTCTTTCACAACGGTATTTTACTGGGGAAAAAAAGCCCCTTATCCACATACTTTTTTGTTCTGTTATCAGTTATAAACAAAGGGAAAGACAGTTATCTTTTGCCTGACTGGTTTTCTGACACTCCGGGTAGTAAATGGCTTATCAGAAAGCCGGCTGAAATGCTAAATCCTGGTCTATGAAAACAAAACTCTACTTCTTACTGATTTTTTACGGCATATTCTCTTCCAAGGCACAGATCACTTCACCTGTTATAAAAGCCGGTTTTGGAGTTGATGCAGACCTGCGGGCTAATTATTTTAATCTTACAACCACCCCACTTTACGATGACTGGTTTAATGCTTCCCCCGGAAGTGGTATTGGTGTAATTGATACATCGGGCGCCGCAGCAGTAGTAAATAATTACACAGTAAACCCCGCTTCACGTTCGCTATCGTTCTCGCGTAAAATGTCGGTGCCCCAGTATAGTGTTATCAATAACACGCTGCTGCTGGATGCCCTGTTTTACCGCGACTACCATGGCGATGATTCTACCATATTCGCATCGGGCAGCAATAAAAACGGAATGAGCCCGGCCAGCTGGTCGTGCCCCGTATCGCAGGGCATCCCTGACAAAAATGATATCCTTGATGTTTTCACCCATATAAAAAGAGACGGGCCCACCGTTAATGATTCACTCTGGCTTTTTGGGGGTATTTCCATTGAGAACACCACAGGTAACCGTTATTTTGATTTTGAGCTGTATCAAACCGATCTTACCTATGACCGCAATACCCGCACATTTACAGGTTATGGACCCGATGCAGGCCATACCGCCTGGTTATTTGATGCGGCAGGAAATGTGATCAGGGCGGGAGATATCATCTTCAGTGCCGAATACAGCAGCTCCTCACTTACACTGGTGGAAGCCCGCATCTGGATCAATAAAAACAGCATGACCAGCATCACACCGGTAAACTTTAACTGGGGTGGAAATTTTGATGGTGCCAGCACAGGGTCTTTATACGGCTATGCCAGCATCACACCAAAAACAGCAGGCGCATTTTATACCGGCCTGCAATCGGCACCCAATGCATGGCCGGGGCCATTTTCATTGGTAAGGCAGGATAACAGTCTTGCCATAAGATATCTTTCAGGCCAGTTCATGGAGTTTTCGGTAAACCTGTCAAAGCTCGGTCTTGACCCTGCCACTTACAGCAATAACCCATGCGCCAATCCATTTAAAAGAATGCTGATCAAGTCAAGGGCATCCACATCTTTTACGGCAGAGCTGAAAGATTTTATCATGCCTTTCGCCCTGTTTGATCAGCCAAAGGTGATTGCCTTTACATATATCACTTACCAGTGTGTGATCTTCCGCAACACCACCATCGATGTGATCAACCCGGCACCCAATTCTACTTATAAATGGACGACAACTAATGGTATCATTATCGGGTCCGATACCGGACGCAGTATTGTTGCCGGAGCACCCGGTACCTACAAAGTGACGCAGCAACTGAATTTACTGTGCCCTGTTCATTCCACAGATTCGGTCACCCTCCTGTTTGATTCCATATGCAGGGTGATGAACGTAAACTTCATGAACTTTACTGCTCAAAAAGAAAAGAAGAATGCATTGCTCAGCTGGCAGGTGTACAACAACAGTGAAGCGGCCAGCTATGCAATAGAGCAAAGTTTTGATGGCATACATTTCAGCCCGGCAGCGCAAATAAATCCGCAGGCCAGCGCTGGTATTGCAAGCTATACATTCAGCCAGCCGCTGCCGGTTTATGGCGGCAATATTGTTTATTACCGCGTAAAAATTATTGCAAAAAACGGGGAGAATAAATACAGCAATATCGCCTCCGTAAGAACAACTGATGATGAAAGCAGCAATTCATTTTATCCTAACCCCGCACCCTATGGAAATACCTGGTTTGTAAAGCAGCTGCAGGCCAGTGAAACGGCCACCATATTTGTTTGGGACAGCCAGGGCAAACTGCTGCACATACAAAACACCACAGTTACCAAAGGAGAAAACCGCATTAAAATAGAAGGATTAAATGGCAGGGCACCCGGCTGCTATTTTGTAAAATTAAAAACGGGCAGTACCACTGTTACCGGCAAGATCATCGTTACACAATAATACATAACTTCAACACAAAGGCCGGTAAGCAGCATGCTTACCGGCCTTTGTTGTGATGAAATGGTTTGTTGTTATTTTTTCACATACACCCGGTATTCCCATGGCGGCATTTCAAAATATCTTTCTGCGGAAAAATCATGCCCCGTATTACTGAACACATTGCTGTATTGCCCTGTAACTGCCCCGTCATTTAATTCAAAGTGCACTTTCCCGTTGCTCATGTTCAGCAACACCAGTACTTCATTGTTGCCATTTTTGCGCAGGTAAGCCAAAATATTTTTCGGCGCACCAGTATTCAACAGATAGGTTACCACATTGGCATCGGCTGCAAGCAGGGCGGGGTTATTAGTCTTGAGTGACAGCAAGGTTTTATAAAAATCGTGCAGGTCATACGCACCATTCCACTCAATGGTATCCTTATCAAAAAATTTCAGGCGTTTCCTATTCGGCAGTTCCTGCCCGCTGTAAATCATCGGCATTCCGTTCCATGTAAAACTGAATACGGCCAGCGCTTTTGCCGCATCGCCATACTTCTCGTATTCGCTGCCGTTCCAGCTGTTCTCATCGTGGTTACTGGTAAACCATAATGGAATACCACTGCTACCGCAGATGCCATCATACTCTTTTAAAATATCCACCAGTATATGCAACGGCAATTGCTGCTTATAAAATTCTTCTGTTTTGTGCATCCATTTCCAGGTATAGCAGGCGTCAAACGCTTCAAAATATTCCGGGTGTTCTGCAGGGTCGCTTTCAGCCAGCCAGAACATTGTTTTTGTTTTTTCCAGCTCCGTTCTTGCTTCCAGCCAAAAATCCAGCTCCACCCAAAAAGCCAGGTCGCAGCGGTAGCCATCAATATCACATTCGATGATCCAGAATTTCATGGCATCGATCATCGCCTTACGCAGATCAGGGTTTTTAAAATCCAGTTCAATGATATCATCCATACCGCTGGCTGTTTTAAAATCCTTTGTGGTATCATCCTTTTCATAATATGCAGGATGCGTTTTTGTCCATACATGGTCCCAGCCGGTATGATTAGCCACCCAGTCGATAATTACCTTAAACCCCATTTCATGCGCCAGGGTAACAAGGTTTTTAAAATCCTGCACTGTACCAAATTCAGGACTCACCGATGTATAATCGCTGCAGGCATAATAACTGCCCAGGCTGCCCTTCATATGTTTTTGGGCAATGGGCGTAATAGGCATAAACCATAATGTATGCACACCCATTTCTTTCAGCCGCGGCAGTTCATTTGCAAATGCATTCAAAGTGCCGGCGGCGGTATATTGCCGCAGGTTCACTTCATAAACATTGGTATTGTATATCCAGTTGGCTTTTTTAAACCCGCTCATAATCATTATAATTTGAAATTGCTTTTTGTTGAACAGTAATACTAAAGTATCCCGGCTTTACTGGTTGTTTATATTTTTCAAATATAAGCAGGCGCAGGTTAAAACAGCATTCGTTTAATACACAGCCAACATTGTACCTTTGCTGCTGATAAAAAGCAGCATGAAAAAATTTGATGTTCCCATTATATACCGCAGCCCGTTAATTTCTGCCATTAAAGCCAAACGGAAGGAGCAGGATAAAATGAAAAAGGACTTTACGCCCACCCTGCTCGATCTTGGACCGGTGCAGTTTTATCTTGCCCGTCATTTTGGTTTTTGTTATGGTGTGGAAAATGCCATTGACATTGCTTTTCGCACAATTGAAGAAAACCCGGGCAAACGCATTTTTTTACTGAGCGAAATGATCCACAACCCGCAGGTAAATGCCGACCTGCAGGAACGTGGCGTGCAGTTTTTACAGGATACTTACGGCAAACAATTGGTGCCGTTTGAAACGCTCACCAAAGACGATGTGGTGATCATTCCCGCCTTTGGCACCACGCTGGCCATGGAAGCAAAGCTGAGGGCAATTGGCATTGCTGTTGAAAAATATAATACCACCTGCCCCTTTGTTGAAAAGGTATGGAACCGCAGCGAACAGATTGCCCAAAAAAAATATACCGTGGTAGTGCATGGCAAACCCACGCACGAAGAAACAAGGGCTACTTTTTCCCACGCAGCTTATCATACGCCCACAGTGGTGGTAAACGATATGAAAGAAGCTGCAGCACTGGGCAAATACATTACAGGTGAAAAAAGTACCGGGGATTTTTATACGGAATTTGCAGGAAAATATTCAGAAGGGTTTGACCCAGCCAGGGACCTGCAGCGTATTGGCGTGGTAAATCAAACCACCATGCTGGCAAGCCATACCCAGGCCATTGCCGATTATTTGAAACAGGTAATGGTACAGCACCACGGGCTGAACGAAAAAAATATTGAAGAACGTTTTGCCGATACAAGGGATACTTTATGTTATGCCACCAACGATAACCAGGGTGCGGTTTACGGCCTGCTGGAAACAGCCGCCGATTTTGCAGTGGTGGTTGGCGGATACAACAGCAGCAATACCTCTCATTTGGTGGAGCTGTGCGAAGAAAAACTGCCCACCTACTTCATCAACAATGAAGAAAAGATCATTTCGGCGGCAGCGATACAGCATTATAATTTTCACAGTAAGAAAGAACTGGTTACAGAAAATTTCATACCTAAAAAAGATGTGGTGAAGATCCTCATCACCAGCGGTGCCAGCTGCCCTGATGCACTGGTGGAAGGCGTAATAGAAAAGCTGGCTGCATTCTTCCCTTCAACTAAAAAAACAGCTGACCTTATTGCTGCATTCAGCGCATAAAAAAATCCCCGTTACATGTAACGGGGATTTTTTTATAAGGCTTTGTCCTATTGCAGTATCACTTTTTCTTTATACAGCACTTCTCCTCCGGCTGCCAGCTGTACCATCACAATTCCCCTTGCGGTTGCGGCAGGGAAATCAATGTTCAGCGTATTGGTGTAGGACGACTGTTGTTTGGTGCTGATCAGTTTGCCTTGTGCATTGATCACCCTTACCGTTACAGTTTTATTTACCAGGTGCTGGGGAATAATTACAGTTGCCCTGTTATTCACCACCGGGTTGGGGTAAATCGCAAACACATCGTCTGATGCGTAAGATGCCTTGTAAACAATCACATCAGAATACACAAACTTGCCATCCATATCAACCACTTTTAAACGATAGAAGATAACAGCGTTATTTACTGCGTTATCAGTATAACCATAAGTGTTAACAGCCGCAGCACTGTTTTGTGATACAACGGTACCTGCAGTATTGAATATTCTGCCATCAAAAGATTTTTCAAGAATATATTCTTTCACATTCAGCTCGCTGGTGACTTTCCATTGCAGTAATAAACCCTGCCCCTGTGCCCCATAGGTAAATGAAATAAGCCTGGTGGGTAATACAAGACAGGCATTGAGGTTAGGTATAGAGCCAAAGGGAGACGCATTTTGCACCAGTACACCTGTACTGCCAGCTGCTGCACCAAAATTAGAGGCCCCGGATGTTGTACCGGCTGCTCCGCCTGATACAGAAGATGCAGCGTTCAATGTACCTTCAGCATAAATCACACCACCACCACCACCACCAGGGCCGTGAGGAGAACCACCACCAGTGTTGGTACCACCTGTACCGCCTTTTGCGTTAACGGTAACATTTGCAGCACCGCTTTCGGTAAGCAGTATCACACTGCCTCCGGCGCCACCGCCACCGCTACCATCATTCAGCACTGTATTATCAGCATTGGCACCATTTACATTTATTGTTCCGGCAGTGCCCACAGCTTTTGTAATCAATATCACAATACCACCACCGGCTGCACCGCTTGATGAAAAACCTGATGCAGCACCACCGGTACCATCGTTGGTATTACCGGCGCCACCGCCACCGCCCATTACCACACGAGCCCTGCTGTTTTGTGCAAAAGTAGCTCCGGGTTCTCCGCCCACAACTGCACCGGAGTTCCATGCGTTACCGCCCCTGCCGCCTGCACCGCCGTTACCACCACCAGCGCCGCCTGAGTTTTCGGAGTTACTGGCGGGAACTCCATCATTACCGCCGCCACCTGCATTTCCAGGAGCACCCCTTCCATAACTTCCGCCTGGATAACCTTCGTTGGCTGCTCCATTATCCAATAAAGTGCCTGCATTATTTACATATCGTGGAGTCCCTGCAGTACCTTCCCCTTTTGAGCCGTTTGCATTATTGGTGGAGAGTGTAAGATAATCGGTATTTGTACCGGTACCGCCACCCAGTTGCCTGCCACCGCCACCACGGAATCCCTTACCCGATGCGTCGATAGTAAATCCGGCAAAATTAAAAGTGCCTTTTGCTTCCATTACCACCACACCTCCGGTTGTGCCGGACCAGGCGGGTGCAGTAATATTTGCACTTAATGTGGCATTGAAATATACCGGTACCCTGATCACCTGGTAACGGTACTGCCCAAATGTGCCGAAATTTGAATTGCTGTAAGCTTTAAATGTTCCTGCAGCCAGTGTAAGTGTACCGCCTGCAAGCGGAACATTGCTGGCTGCCACTGCAAATTCCATATTGCCGGCAAGATGGTTGGCATTATTCAAATAGCCGTTTCCATTACCTGCCGCAACACCATCGCCATAGCTGCTGGTATTGGTTGAGTTGATCTCGGCGCCCTGCATTTGAATGATGAGGACAATATCGCCAATACTGATACCTGTAGTTCCGCTTGATGCAGCACCCAGTGTTATGGATGTGGCACCAATGTTAACGGTTGTTTGTGTACCGGGATAATACGTGTTAGGGTTTGTACTTACCGTTGTGGTTCCGCTGGAAGGACAGGTTTGTGAATGAACACCCACCCATAAAAACAGGAAGAGAGAGAGCGAGGAGAATTTTTTCATGCTTTGTATTGTTTAATTGATTGTTCTGCATTTTCAAAAGCATACAAAGAGGCAGGCTTGCAGGTATACACATACGCTGAAGTCTTGCTGCTACGCATACATGGTTATAGTCATCGGTGAGACTTATTCAGGGAAGATAAGGTTGCATCTGCAGTTTCGGTGAGGGAGCAAATTACGACTGCAAAATATATCAAAAAATGCAAACTTCAATTACAAAGCTAAATTTAATTGCAACTACCGGCGTTAAGGGTATGCGTTAGAGTTTTGCATTCGCCAACGCAGAGGCGATAGCGAGCTGTTCTTCCATGGAAAGATACGTATTGTCAATTTCCAGGGCGTCGTCGGCCTTGCGCAGGGGGCTCACTTCACGGTGAGAGTCGATGTAGTCCCGCATTTCGAGGTTCGCCCTCACTTCATCTATTGTAACATTGGGATTTTTTTCGTACAGTTCTTTAAACCTGCGTTCCACCCTTACTGCCGCATCGGCCGTCATAAATATTTTCAGTTCCGCATCTGGAAACACCGTGGTACCGATATCCCTTCCATCCATCACCACGCCTTTTTTAGCACCCATTTTCTGCTGCTGTGCCACGGCAAAACTGCGCACTTCTTTTATGGCAGCCACATCACTTACTTTTTCGGCCACTACCAAATCACGTATCACATACTCCACATTCTCATCATTGAGATAGATCTCTGACTGCTGCGATTTTTGATTATACCTGAAATCGATATGGATATTATTCAGGGCTTCCAGTACTTCGGCACTGTCCGTCCAGTCAACATGGTTGCGCAGGAAATATAAGGTTACGGCCCTGTACATGGCGCCACTGTCGATATAAACATAGCCAAGAGTTTTTGCCAGTTGTTTGGCCAGCGTGCTTTTACCACAGGACGACCAGCCGTCGATAGTGATGATTATTTTTTTGTTCATTGCCCTGCAAAAATGCGGTAAAAATACCAGTTGCTGAATTTTAGCAGCATATTTTACATATGGTAGTGCATAAAAAAAGGGCTGATGAACAGCCCTTAATTTTATTAAAGAATATTATGCCTCGGATTTTTCTTCCCTGGCAGCTTCCTTTATCTGGAATTTGATCTTTTCTGTTTCCTCATCCAGCTCGGCTACCAGCACATCTCCATTTTTCACGTGCATGTTCAGTATCTCTTCTGCCAGCGGGTCTTCCAGGTATTTCTGTATGGCCCTGTGCAGCGGTCGTGCACCAAACTGCGAATCATATCCCTTATCGGCAATAAAGTCTTTTGCCTCGGGAGACAATTCTAACGTAAAGCCGAGATTGCTGAGACGTTTCATCACGCCCTTCATCAGGATATCGATGATTTCGAAAATATTTTCTTTGGTGAGCGAATTGAACACCACCACATCATCGATCCTGTTCAAAAATTCAGGACTGAATGTACGCTTCAATGCTTTTTCAATAACGGCCTTATTGTTCTCATCTGCATTTTCCATCCTGGCGGCTGTTGCAAAACCAACACCATCACCAAAGTCTTTCAGCTGGCGTGCACCAATATTGGAGGTCATAATGATCAGCGTGTTCTTGAAATCCACTTTACGCCCCATACCATCTGTCAGCTGTCCGTCATCGAGCACCTGCAGCAGTATATTGTAAATATCAGGATGTGCTTTTTCAATTTCATCCAGCAGTATCACGCAGTAAGGCTTGCGGCGTACTCTTTCGGTAAGCTGACCACCTTCTTCATAACCTACATAACCGGGAGGCGCACCAATTAAACGGCTCACTGTAAATTTCTCCATGTACTCACTCATATCGATACGGATGAGCGAATCTTCACTGTCAAACATCTGTCTTGCCAGTGAACGGGCCAGTTCGGTTTTACCAACACCGGTTGGACCCAGGAAAATAAATGTACCGATGGGTTTTTTGGGATCTTTCAATCCCACCCTGTTACGCTGTATGGCTTTCACCACTTTTGATATCGCATCTTCCTGGCCAATAACGGCGCCTTTGAGATCATCTCCCATGCGGCGCAGTTTTTCTGTTTCGGCCTGTACCATGCGCTTAACAGGAATTCCGGTCATCATGCAAACCACTTCGGCAATATCTTCTTCTTCTATTGGGTAGCGTTTGTGTTTGCTTTCTTCTTCCCATTTATTTTTAGCGGCTTCCAGTTCTTCCTGCAAACGCTTTTCTGTATCACGCAGGGATGCGGCTTCTTCAAAACGCTGGCTCTTCACCACTTTATTCTTCTCCAGCTTGATATCTTCAATTTTCTTTTCCAGCTCCAGTATCTCGTCGGGCACATTGATATTCTTGATATGTTTTCTTGCACCCACTTCATCCAGCACATCAATGGCTTTATCGGGCAGCAGGCGGTCGGTCATGTAACGGTCGCTCAGCTTCACGCATGCTTCAATGGCTTCGGCGCTGTATGTTACATTGTGATAATCTTCGTACTTGCTTTTGATATTGTTCAGGATCTGTATGGTTTCCTCCACAGAAGGTTGTTCAACAATCACTTTTTGAAAACGGCGGTCGAGTGCACCATCTTTTTCAATGTGCATACGGTATTCATCCAGTGTGGAAGCGCCAATGCATTGCAGTTCGCCCCTGGCCAGTGCAGGTTTAAAGATATTGCTGGCATCCAGTGAACCGCTGGCACCGCCGGCACCAACAATGGTATGTATCTCATCGATGAACAATATCACATCACGGTTCTTTTCCAGTTCGTTCATGATGGCTTTCATGCGTTCTTCAAACTGGCCGCGGTACTTGGTGCCTGCAACCAGTGCAGCAAGGTCAAGACTCACCACACGTTTGTCAAACAACACACGGCTTACTTTTCTCTGAACAATACGCAATGCCAAACCTTCCACGATGGCGGTTTTACCCACACCGGGTTCGCCAATTAAAATAGGGTTATTCTTTTTACGGCGTGATAATATTTGTGAAACCCTTTCAATTTCATTTTCACGTCCTACGATGGGATCCAGTGAGCCGCTTTCGGCCAAACGGGTAATGTCGCGGCCAAAATTATCCAGCACCGGTGTTTTTGTTTTGGGCTGGTTGGCAGCACCACCACGCTGTTGTGATTTTTGCTGGCCGTACTGGCGTTTTTCATCATCAAAATCATCTTCGTTCTCTTCGCTGAATTCAGCAGAGGGCGGGTTGCTGGTTACAAAGCCCAGTTCATTTTTGAATACATCATAATCCACATCAAACTGGTTAAGGATTTGTGTGGCGATATTTTCCTTGTTCTTTAGTATTGATAACATCAGGTGCTCACTTTCCACCAATGCACTTTTTTGTGCTTTTGCCTCCAGCACGGTAATGCGTATCACTTTTTCGGCCTGTTTGGTGAGTGGCAGAGAGTTGATATTGGCGATATTTTTACCGGTTTTATCCTTTACCGCCATTTCAATTTCCTTGCGCAGTTCAAACAGGTCGATATTTAATGATTTGAGGGTTTTTATGGCTGTGTTTTCTCCGTCCCTAATCAATCCCAGAACCAGGTGCTCCGTTCCAATAAAATCGTTCCCAAGGCGCAGGGCTTCCTCACGGCTGTAAGAGATAATTTCCTTAACCTGGGCTGAAAAATTGTTGTCCATTTTTGGTTCAATTTAGCTTGTACAATAATAACGATAATTTTGAAGATTAAGTTTACTGCAAAGGGGAAATGTTAATATGTTAAAAAGTTAAAATCGTGTTGCAACAGCATTTTGGTTGCACAATTATTTCATTCAACTTCGCCTAAATTTTCTTTACTTTACAAAAACCAATCATAAAATAACCGGTGATTAAACAATGAATGTCAAAACCGATACCAAAGAAAAATTTACTGTTATTACGCCGCTCAGCAGCAGTTTGGCTGCTAATATGTCAGCCCAAATAAATGATTTACTGGTTCCTTACCTGCAAAAAGACATTCCGCACCTGGTGCTGAATATGGAAAACGTAGCGGAGGCTGATGATGCCAGCTGCGAACAACTGGCTGCAATACAACAGCAATTTTATGAAAACAGCTGTTCGTTTGTAATTTGCAACCTGCAGCCCGGTGTTGAAAAAAAACTGGATGAAAAAGAGCTGCTGGAAGTAATGAACACCACCCCCACCGAAAGCGAGGCCTGGGATATTGTGCAGATGGAAGAGATTGAAAGGGAGCTGCTGGATGGAGATGATTTTTGACCCGGCAACAAAGCAACTTTTACATATAACACGGTGTCTTGTAATGACAATGAACTGACTGCAAACAATTCTTAACCCTTACCATAATGCTTGCATTAACTATTTTAGGAAATAACTCTGCACTGCCTGCGTTTGACCGTAACCCAACTGCCCAGGTATTGCAAACGGCTGAAGAAAGTTATCTCATCGATTGCGGCGAAGGCACACAGTTACAAATGATGAAATACAAGATCCGCCGCAGCCGCATCCACCGCATTTTTATTTCACACCTGCATGGCGATCATTATTTCGGGCTCATCGGCCTGATCAACAGCATGAGCCTGTTGGGGCGTATTCATGAACTGCATATTCATGCACCCAAAGCACTGGAAGATATTTTAAAACTCCAGCTGAAGGTTTCTGATACCACGCTTTCTTTCAAACTCCATTTTCACCCGCTGAAAAGGGAAGAACAAATTGTGGATGACAAACGAATTACCGTGGATTGTTTTAAAGTAAAGCACCGCATTGAATGCTGGGGATTTTTGTTCCGCGAAAAAAAGAACCCCCGGAAAATTGATCCTGAAAAAGTGGCGGAATTTGAGATTCCCTCGGCTTATTATGATAAACTGCAGCAGGGGCATGATTATACCCGTAAAGATGGTGTTGTAATTAAGAACGAACTGGTTACTACCGCTGCATCAAGGGCCAAGACATATGCTTATTGTGCTGATACCATTTATGATGAAACACTGGTGGATGTTGTAAAACATGCCGACCTGCTGTACCATGAAGCCACCTATTTAAAAGATGCGGCCGACCGTGCCGCCAGCCGTCACCACAGCACCACCGTGCAGGCCGCTGCCATTGCAGCTTTGGCAAGAGCGAAGAAACTGCTCATCGGGCATTTCTCTTCCAAGTACGAAACACTGGATGAGTTTTTAATTGAAGCAAAAGAAGTGTTTGAGAATACAGAACTGGCGCTGGAAGGAGCTTGTTATAAAATATAGTGAGTGGTGAGTAGTGAGTTGTCAGTTGTTAGATGACAGTTCCGGTTGCGGCAGAGGATGAACAGCAGTTGTGAATGGTCAATAGCGGATGGTCAATACTTTGCTATCCGCAGTATACTTCTTCCTGCCTTCCCGACTTCCTGTCTTTCTATCTCCCTCTTCCCTTCTTCTGTCTTCCAGCCTCACTCTTCTATCTTTACCGGGTAGTTATACCCGTCGGCCATGATCCAGTTATAAAATTCTCCAAACCATTTTTGCCAGTATTGTTCGTTATGCAAACCTTCTTCATCCACCACGGTAAATATCATGGCCGATGAGTTGGCGCCCAGTCTTTCAGCAACATCATACATCAGGTCAACCATATCGCTGCCTTCTTTCCTTCCTGCATAAAAGAAAAATTTGGCACTGATCTTTTGCGCCACCGAATCGGTATATAACTGTATGGCCGGCGCCGTCCAGAATGCGGGCGAAAACACACCTGCCTTACCAAAAACCTGCGGGTATTTTAACACAGCATAATAAGAAATAAGCCCGCCCATGGAAGAGCCTGCAATAATGGTATTTTCCTTTGAAGGAAGCGTGCGGAATTTTTTATCAATAAATGGCTTTAGTGTTGTTGCAATAAAGGCAAGGTATTCGTTTCCTTCTGCCGCAAATGTTCTGCTGTTCAGTGAATCTTTCAAGGTAAATTCATAAGGATTGTATTCGCTCATTCTTGTTCCTGCACCATTATCAATACCCACCACTATACAGGCAGGTTTGCCTTTTGCAATAAGGGAGTCCAGGGTTTCATCAACACCCCATTCGCCACTGTAAGAAAGTGCCTGGTCAAATAAATTCTGACCATCGTGCATATACATTACCGGGTAATGTTTTGCAGAACTGCTGTAACCAGGTGGCAGGTAAATCCATATCCTGCGGGAACGTTGCAGCTGCGGCATGAAGAATGCCGTATCGAGTACAGCAACCGAAGCGGAAGCTGTATGCTGCGTTTTAACAGCGGCAAAATGGTCGGCCCACCCATTTACATAATACAATGAAAAAGCCGCGGTATCTGTTTTTAATTTGTGATTGGAAACAAAACTGCCGTTATTGCTGCATTCAGCCTTATCCCAGCCGCCTCTTGTGAATTTAAATTCCAGCACTGAGCCCTTATCAAATGAACAGGTTAAATATCGTGTGCCGTCGGGGTCTTTTTTAAAACGGTAAGTGGTATCATCGGGTTTCCAGCCGTTGATATTACCGGCAAGAAAATAATCACCACTGCCTCCCGCCGCATCCACCAAAATAAAGATCACCGAATCTTTTTGCGCAAAAAGACATGTACTGGTAAACGCAAGCAGTATGGTTACAATGATGTACCGCAATAAATTTTACAGTTGAGCCATGTAAGATTGTATCTTCTGCATCAACCCGTCGCCTACCGTTACCACGGGCAAACGGAATGCATTCTGGCAAATACCCATTTTGCTCATGTAAGCTTTTACACCGCTGGGACTGCCTTCAGCAAACATGGAATTGATGACATCAGTGAGTTTATAGTGCAAAGGCCGTGCCGCAGCAAAATCTCCTTTGAGGCAAAGTCTTACCATATCAGAAAATAATAAAGGATAAGCATTGGCCACTACTGAAATAACACCACTTGCACCACATGCGATCATGGGTAATGTAATACCATCATCACCGCTGATCACTTCAAAACCGGCAGGTTTGTATTTGATGATCTGCATGACCTGGTCAAAATTGCCCGATGCTTCCTTGGTGGCGATAATGTTTTTGCAGTCTGCTGCAATTTTTAAAGTGGTCTCTGCACTTACATTCATGCCCGTACGGCCCGGCACATTGTACATAATTACAGGCAGTGGCGCCGCGTCATTCAGCGCTTTGTAATGCTGGTACAAACCATTTTGATTGGGTTTGTTATAATAAGGGCTTACAGATAAGATGGCACTGTAGCCGGTGAGATCTAATTTTTTATACCCGTCAATTACGGCCTGTGTATAATTGCCGCCAATACCAGCCACCAGGGGCAGTTTGGCTTCATTATGTTCGGCAACAAAACTGAATACTTGTTGCTTTTCGTCGCTGCTGAGCGTGGCACTTTCGCCGGTTGTTCCTAAAATCACCAGGTATTCCACCTTACCATCTGCAAGATGTTTGATGGTCTTTTTCATACTGTTCCAGTCAATACTTCCATCACTGTTAAAAGGCGTGATCATGGCAACACCTGTGCCTGCAAACGAACTCATAATAATTTTTGTTTTAAAAGTTTTGCGTGAAGATACTAAATAGCGGGCCAATTGCTGCAAACAAAAATCCCGGTGTAAGTACCGGGATTGAACTGTAATATTTTTTGAGCTTGCTTAATTAACAGCAACAGCCAAATTCCCGGCTTCCCTGAGTATGCGTGAACGTTTGACATAATTCCTGTCAGCACTGTAAATAAATAAACAGGTACCGTTTTTAATTTTATCGATAATCGGTTTGTGGAGTTTCTCCGGTATGGCGGGGCATCCCTGGCTGCGGCCGATATAACCCTGCATCTGCACATAATCTTCATTTACATAATCCGCCCCGTGGATCACAATATCGCGGCGGTAAGCATTATCGTTAATGCCTTTTTCCAAACCTTCCAAATGCAATGAGTAACCATGCTTGCCCTGGTAGGTAGTGGCTGTTTCATAAAAACCCAGGCTGCTTTTATTGCTTTGGGGCATATTGGAAAAACTGCTGGCAAATTCTTTTCCTGAGTTCATACCATGCGCCACATAGGTATTGAACAGTACCTTTTGTTTTTCAAGGTCTATTACAAACAATCGTTTTTTAAAGGAAGGCAGGCTGAAATCGGCAATGGAAATAATTTTTTCATTGGCAATTTTACCCGTGTTCACCAGGTATTGTAGTCCCTGCACCGCACAATTGAATGCCTGCTGCGATAAACCCATAATGCCCAGCCGCAGGCTGTCGTAAACCGTGGCCATGCTCATTTCAGGAACAGCAATAACAGGCGAAAACAGTGAATCATTCACCGGGGCAACCGCATGGTTCTTTACAGGCACGGATGCACGTGTTCCTGCAAAACCAAAGGGCAGGTGCAGTAAGATGAAGAGTGATGAAAAGAAAAAGCTGATCTTCTTAAATGGGAATTGTCTCATGCTTCACGATGGATTTTAAAACTGAATGCAAATTTCGGAAAAGCCGCTGTTGTGTATTTGTTAAAAAACGGTGACGCACACATGAAATATTTTTTCATGTGAACTAAAAAAATTCTTAAGTAACTGGAAACGAAAATACTGGGTAATCGCAGTAGGATTTATAGAATAAAATCTACCCTGCCGTGTATTCACTTTTTTTCAACTGCCGGTACTTTTTGGGCGAAACACCGATAATAGTGCGGAAGCGTTTGGAGAAATAATAAGGATCATCGAAACCCATACCAAATGCTATTTCCTTGATGCTCTGGTTGCTGAAGTCGAGCTGCTGACAGGCTTTCTGCATTTTCATCTGCAAAAAATAATCAATCGGTGCATAACCGGTTTTTTGTTTGAAGAGATTACTGAAGCGTGATACGGAATAATTATAATGCTTGCTCAGGTCGCCCAGCGAAATATTTTCATTGATATGCTCCCGCATGAATAAAATGGCATTGTCCACACAATCGAGCTTATCCGTATTCTCTGTATCAAAATGCCGCACGTTGTACACAAACAGCGTTAAAAAATGGGTGAGGCACATATTGGCAAAAAGTAAATTATCCACACTGTACCCCAGTTGCAATGTTTTAAACATGCGCCGGAACATATCAATGGTTTCTTCCCTGCTGGAAATATGCGCCGGTTTAAAGTGTTTTTGCACCGCATGCACTTTATTCAGTGCTTCCAGTGCATTGCCGCCAAAATGCACCCAGTAAATACTCCAGGGATTATCGGTGCTGCTGCCATACGCATGTTCTGTATTTTGCGGCAGGATGAAAAATTCATTGGGACCCACATCATATTGCTGATCGCCTATTTTGTACCAGCCCTGCCCGTCGACACAATAAAATAAAAAATTTTCGGGCAGCCCTTTTTTACGGTAGGTATAATGGTCCTTAGCCTTGGGATAATATCCAATGGAACAAATATGCAGGTGCATCAGCAGCGGGTTGTTTTGTACCCGTGTTTTTAATATGGTTTTTGGAATTTCAATACGCTGTCTTCCCAAACCATACCAGATATTCTTATGCGATCCTTCTTTGTTCTCTTTCATACAGCACTGCTGTTACAAGGCGAAAATTACAGAAAAAAAGGGAATTGGCTGGTTGGTGAATTGGTTGATCGGTTAATTAGTTTACTGGTTAATAACGTTAACCAGGTATCAGCGCAAATTGACCATTGACCATCAGCCATCAACTATGAACCATGAACCATCAACCAACCCGCACAACAGTACAAGACAGCCACCCGGCAAGATTGTTTAAATTAGCATTCGTTTAAAAAATATTTCTATGATTGTTCTGCTAAAAAAACAAGTCCTTCTTATTCCCGGCTTTATTTTACTTTTTACCGTCGCATCCGCACAGGTAAAACTGCCCTATTTTTTCAGCGATAATATGGTATTGCAGCAGCAGGCGGATGCCGCCATATGGGGCTGGGCAAAGGCAGGCAGCAATGTTACTGTAACCACTTCATGGAATAAAAAAAAATACAGCACCACCACTAATGCAGATGGAAAATGGAAACTGAAAGTAACCACACCTGTTGCAGGCGGGCCCTATGAAATTACGGTGAGCGATGGCAAACCCATCACCATCAAAAATATTCTTATTGGTGAAGTATGGCTTTGCAGCGGGCAAAGTAATATGGAAATGCCAATGAAGGGATTTAAAGACCAGCCCGTGATCAACAGCAATGATGCGGTGTTCAGCAGCAGCAACAGCAGCATCCGTTTGTACACAGTGCCACGCAGTGTGCAGCGCCTGCCACAGGATACAAGCAAAAATTCACCCTGGAAACCGGCCGGGCCCGAAACCGTAAGCAATTTCAGCGCCACGGCTTATTATTTTGGCAAACTGCTGTACGAACAATTGCATGTGCCCATCGGCCTCGTAAATATCAGTTATGGCGGCAGCCCCGTGGAAGCATTTATGGATGAGCACACGCTCCAGGCTTTTCCGGATATTAAAGTGCCTGCAAAAAATGACACCACCAAACTCAATAACAAAGTGGCCACCGTTTTATATAACGGCATGCTAAAACCATTTTTAGGTTTTACCATCAAAGGCTGCATCTGGTACCAGGGCGAAAGCAATAACGACCGCCCGCAGCAATATGAAACACTCTTCCCCGCTTTTGTAAAACAAATACGTGCGCAAAGTGAACAGGGCGATTTTCCTTTTTACTATTGCCAGATCGCACCTTACAATTATTACAACTATGCCGCGGTAAATGCAGTCAATAATAACTCGGCCTATCTGCGTGATGCACAGCGCAAGGCGCTTGCAAAAATCCCCAACAGCGGCATGGCCGTGCTGATGGATATTGGTGAAGAATTTAATATTCACCCGATGGATAAAGCCACGGGCAGCAAACGGCTGGCCTATATGGCGCTTGCAAAAACCTATGGCAAAAAAGGATTTGCCTTTGAAAGCCCGGATTATGAAAGTGTAAATTTTGCAAGCGGTATTGCCACCATTAAATTTTCCGGTGCGCCTAACGGACTAAGTGGTTTTGGAAAACCATTGTTGCAATTTGAAATTGCCGGTGCCAATAAAATATTCCGCCCGGCCAAAGCATTGGTAAACGGCGGAACAGTGGTGGTATCTGCACCGGATGTACCCAACCCCGTTGCAGTGCGCTATGCGTTTAAGGATTTTGTGGTGGGTGATCTTTTCAGCACAGAAGGTTTCCCGGTGAGCAGTTTTAGAACGGATGAATGGTGAGGCGGTGAATGGTCAATGGTGAGTAGTGAATGGTCAGTTGTGAATGGTGAGGGTAAGTTGTGAATGGTGAGGGTAAGTTGTGAATGGTGAGGGTAAGTTGTGAATGGTGAGGGTAAGTTGTGAATGGTGAGGGTAAGTTATAAACTGGTATTTTGTAATGAACGTTTTTATCTAATACTGAGCATTGAATATTGAATAATGAGTCTTGAATCTTACCTATTCATCTCTCCTGTCAAAGAAAAAAGAGGATGCTTTCATATCTTTTACTGAATCCCTTCTTGTAACCAGCATGGGAATTACCACACCTACCGATAAACTCAGAATAATGAACAATACTTTCAGGCCATTGTTCACCGTGGCATTCAACACCTGCGTATAATCGGCAGCGCCGGAATCACCCACCAGTTTGATCATCCCCAGCATCATGCGGTAAGCAAACACACCGGGTATCATCGGTATCAGTGCAGGAATATAAAATACCGGCGGCGGCGCATGTTTATAATGTGCGAAAGCAATGCTGAGCAATCCTATTAATGCAGAACCGCAAAATGGAGACAGCACATCGCTGCATCCCAAACGTATCAGCAAAAATTTCGTAAACCCGCCAATGCCACCCAGCAAACCAATTGAGAAAATTGTTCTTGCCGGCACATTAAACAATACCGCAAAGCCTGCAGCCGCCAGTCCGCACCAGATAAATTTTTCCATTACCGGCAACCACTCCGCTATCCATACAGGAAAAACATCCAGCAACACCTGCATGCTGTTATAAAAGACGAATATAATACCTGTTTTTCCCATTGGGTTACATTTGATAAACAAACATGGAAGCCAGCATACCAATTGCAATGGCGAACGAATACATTAAACTGTTAATGCCCCTGATGATACCGGTTTGAATATTGCCATCGATCAGGTCAGAAAAGGAATTGATCAGCGGCACACCGGGAATTAAAAACAGCACCGAAGTAACAAAGCCATGATTGGCCGGATCGGCAATACCCAGTTTATATCCTAACCCTGCCACCAGTGTTGCGGCAAAAGATGCAAAAAACACACAGAGGTAAGTATTGAAGGAACGCTTTACCAGTTCCTGCCGCACAAACAAACCAAAGAAAGTAGCGGCAAATGCAAACAGCATATCGGGCAGCAAACCACCGGCCACCCTGCAAAATGAAGCACCCGCCAGTGCAACAAACAACAATACTATTATTCTTGGAAAATGCGGTAATGCCTGCAACCGGTTCAGCTCTTCATCCACCTGTTCTATTGTCCAGTGTTCTTCCACAACGCTCCAGCTCATGCGGCTGATGCCTGATACAATTCTGAAATTAACACCATGCTGACCAGTACGTTTTAAACTGGTGTGTATGGTTCCGCCATCTTTATCTTCAAGTGACACCAGTACAGAGCGGTGATTGATCACGAGGTTTGCCTGGTAATCAAAGGAAGAAGAAATACGCTGTATGGTTCTGCGGATGCGTTCTGTATTGGCACCTGAAGTCATCAGCAATGAACCGATGCGCAACAAAAGGCTGCAGAGTTCTTTTGCTTCCGGGTTATTTTTATTTGCATTCAACTCAAATACATTATGCAGCAAAAGTAAACCGAAAATAATGCCTGGCAGCTGAGAATCGTTAATAAGAAAGCTGACGAAAATTACTTTTTATTTATCCATCACAACTCACCGGAATATTTACTTTGAGGAAGCTTTTATTTCAAAAACAGCTCCACATCTTTTTTTCTTTCCTCCGGCAACACCATTAGTTTCACCACTTTTCCATCTTTCAGTTCCGCTTCAACAGTGGTGTTGTAAGGCGCATGCAATTTAAAGTGCACGTCTTTATCTTTTGGCCATGCAGGGAACAAGAGAATACGTTTATCATCCACCTGCATCAGCATTTCCTGCATGCCTATCATGCCGCTGCCGCCCCAGTTATGATCGGGCACCCAGTCGAACCCTGGCCCCCAAAATGCGGGGAAACGCCGTCCGCTGTTCTGCATCTTCAGTTCATTCAAATGCCATGCTTCATCGGCAAGGCCCAGGCGTGCCGACCATATATTATCCTGTTTCCATCCCACATGGCTTCGGAATTTCAATGCCAGTGAATCATAGCGCCAGGTATTGAGCGCTGTATCCAGGCCCGGTTTGCCCACACCATATATGCCCCAGGGAAATACAGGATACAATGCCATAGATTCTTCATTATTCACCCGCTCCCAGTTTTTTGCAGGCGCAATGGCAACATGGCCATTGTAACTGGTAAAGCTGATAGCAGGAATACGTTTTAAAAGACTATCGAGGTATTTTCTTTTTTCTTCGCCGAGATATTGCGCAGGCAGTTCCAGCAATCTTTTTGTTACGGTTTGCAATGCTGCAATGGTAGAACTTGCATTGGTGGCCATCTTATAAGTTTCTGCAGCGCTGCCGGGATATAATACCAGCTTGCCATTTCCATCGAGCGGTTTAATACCCCGCTGTTTGGCGAGATACTGGTAATGTTCATCAAAGAACTGCAGGCAGCTTTCAATAAAAGGAATTTCACTGGAAATGTCTTTACCGGTATAACGGTTTTCTTCCAGCATCATCAAACAAAATTCCAATACGGTATCCCATGTATATTCCAGCCATGCATTGTGCTCCACGCCTTTGTCGAGGTAAGGCGGATGTTTTACGCCGTACTCTGCAAAATTAGGCAGACCAAAATTTTCCATCTGCTCTGTAAAACAGGCACCCCCATGGTTCCAGTACACTTTACTGCGCAGTTCTGCATTTTTTAAAATGCGCAGATAGAAATTGAACTGCGGCTGCATCATATCAAAGTCGCCGCTTTTGATCATGGGAAAATAAACCAGCCGCTGGTTTTGTGCCGTGTGCAAACCACCGCCCCAGTTGCGGTAATCGGGTGTTAAACCTTTAGTGCCTTTATCGGTATACAACGGATCCACTGTTAATAAACCGCCATTGAATTTTGTGGGCCAGAAGCCTTTGGCATTACAGCCCAGCATATAACGGAACAGCTGGTAGTTGCGGCCCAGCTCCCATGCCTTGCTGTTTGCATGCGATTCATCAATGGTGATATAACTGCGGCTCCAGAATGCTGACCACCATTGCTGCGTTTTGATAAAGGCATTTTTTTCATTGGCAGCCGCGTCAATAAGTTTTAATGCGGCCAGCCGGTCATTGTTATCTTTCAGCTGGTCAGAAACAAGAAGTATCCATTCCAGTTTATGCTGCTTGGCAGCTTCCCTGCTTTTTAATTTCCAGGCTTTGAAATCTGTTTGTTCATATATACCCGCTGCGGTGCCTGCAGCAGTGAAATGATCGCCCCTGAAGAGACCGCCCCAGGTAAGATTTTTCAAAGGGTTATACAACTGGTCTTTTACGCCATCCATTCCCTGCTGGCTGACGGTAGTGTCGAAAATACTGCGTTCGCCATTGTTATGGTAAAACAGTACAGCATCATTGCTGAAACTGATCTCGTCCTTTGTATATTTTTTATCAGCAGGCGGCGCCCATTTCCAGGAGTTGGAAAAATTCTCCCGCCTGGTGATGAGCCTGTCCTGGTAACGCCAGCTTTCATAAGCGGCTTCCACATTTATTTTTTTGCCGGCGCTGATCTCGAAGTGCGCTACGGGATTAAAAACATCCACCCATATTTTCACCGTTGCCTTTACACCATTATTTTCCCCATCGATAGTGATGTATCCTTCCTGCAAATGCAGTTCCTGTTTGAATATTTTTCCATCGAAGGGATTGGGCGAACATTTTATCCGCAGCCTGCCTGCCTTCATCAGGTTATTGTCTTCATTCAAACTGCCGCTGCGGGTGGCATACACTAAAATATCCCCATCCTGCACCCACACATTCATACCAATGTCACCGCCACCACAGGGCATGGATTCGGAGGCATTATTACTTTGCGTGGTCCATGCCACATTGTACGATGCAGGAATTTGTGCGGTGGCAGCACAAGCGGTTGCTGTAAATAACAGCAGCAGGTAATTTTTTATTCTCCTCCCCATTGTGTAAATATATTTACCGGTCCAATTATACCGGCAGGTAATAAAGGTTTGTCTTTTACTTTGTATGGCGAATTTAACCATGTTGTTCTTTTCTCCGGTATTAATTCATCTGCAATTAATTTATTGCGCCAGGTGTTGGTTACAGAAATTTCTATAGTATTTGCTCCGGGTTTAACGGCTTTTTTTATATCGACCGAATAGGGCTTTGTCCAGATAGTACCACAATCAATGCCGTTTACTTTTACTGTAGCGATATTGCACACCGAATCTAACTGCAATGCAACTATATCTACTGTATCGGGATTCTTATCAAAATTATACGTGGTTTTGTAAATGGCAGTGCCTGAATAGTATTTAATAAAAGCGCTGCTGTCTTCTGTCCAGCTTTTGAGCCTTATTGCTTCAAATGCTTCGGCAAAAAGCCCTTTTGCGATTTTTGCCGTATCCAGGAAAAGTTTTTTTGTTACTGCACCTTCATTGTTTCTGAATGTAATTTCCCAGCTATCCCGGATGGTTTGCAGCCGCTTTACCATTCTTTGCATTTTTTTATCATCCGGTGCATAATGAACCGGCATGCCAGCTTTATTAAATACAATGAATTTTGACTCGTACGGCCCGAATGACTCCCAGAATTTCATCAAATCACCTGTGGTGTCAACAGAATATGGTTTACTTATCTTCCCGGTAACAGCATCGTAGATTGCCGGTTGCATGCCATCATTCTTAAACCAGAAGTCAAGCGTTTTATACTCATTACCCTGGTTGGATATGAACCAGATTTTTTTATTGCCAATATTGCGCTGGGTTACAGCAAAATTGGGTGGCAGCTGTTGTTTATTAAAAACACCATACTGCGGGAATGTATCATATGCCATATGCCTGGCGGCGCCCAATTTTTCAAAATCAGATCCGGTGTAAGGTGCTTTGATAAAATTTTTACTCCCGTTTATTTTCCAGTAAGCTGCATCTACAATAATTTTCGCACCTGCTTCAGCCAGCTGTTTCAATTTATTTTTTACGCCCGCACTCATCACCGCATTGGGATTCATCGGGTGTTTGCCTGGTATCACCAGCACGGCATAACTGGCACCGCCCGGTGTTAGCACTCTTCCATTCACCACTTTCATCTGCATCAGTACATCCGGATTGAAACAATCGTAGTGGTATCCATTGAGTGCATCCGTATAACTTCCAGGATCGGCCATGTTCGCTGAATGAATCACCCCGGCAGGCATTTCACGCAGGGGCTGTCCTTCATTGCGCAGGCGTTTTTCTTCTGCTGCCAGTTTTTCTTTTCCAAACAAACCGGGCAAAGTGTTCACTAACCTGTCGGGCAAAACAGAACGACTGGGTATTTCTTCTCCCGTGAACACAGCAATATCCACCACCGGCTTTCCCAGTTGCAGCAATGCCTGGCACCTGGTTAAATATTCAATCCATGCCTTGCTTTGTTTGAACCATGTTTGATTGCGCTGGTAAAACAAACCAATACCGTCCAGCGTCATACCCGGTTTTTTATCCAGCCAGGGACTGTGCATAAAAACATGCAGTGATAATTTATTAATGCCCGATGCAAAAACACGGTCGCCCAATGCCTTTAAATTGCCGGGATGCTCGCCCCAGTCGCTGCGCAGCGTGGTAAATGCTTCTGCCTGCACAATATTTTTTCCATAGATATGTGCGCCGCTGATGGCATCCAGCATATCGTTGGGTTTATCATGTGTTGGACTGTTGAGCCAGAACTCGCCCATGGGCAGATAGGCATGTTTATAATGCATTAAGCCATCGCTTACAAATGTGGGCGCAATGCTTTCGGCGCTAAACAAACAGCCTTTTTGATGTGCCAGTGTTTCCAGCTTGGCATAAAACTTATCATTCACCAGTTCGGCAATGGTTAACCGGACGTCCAGCAATACTTTTTCTGAACTGGCAGCATTGTTGATGGGGATGCCAGCCATCACGGGCAAATAAGGCAAGAGGTCATAACCCCTGCGCTTCTTAAATTCAGCTGCAAAATTTTCTCCCCAGTTCTGGCTGCCACACTCCCAGCTGTCTACATGAAAAACTTTGATCACTTCTTTTGCAAGTGCCGCATCTGTTTCTGTATAGAATTTTCCAAACCAGTTATTGAACTGCACTGTTGCGATGGCACTGCTGAACTTATCACATTCCAGTCCCTTGCCGCCACCTGCGGTGCTGTTGACCGCACCCGTGGATGTATGTCCCATACGGATGATGACCCATATTTTATCGGCAGGCGGCATCCATTGTAATGATCCATCGGCAGATAAAAATTTGGTAAGATTGATCACTGATTTTAACGGCACCGCATCTGTATTGCTTACTTCAGCAGCAGTGGTGTTAGTTGCCACACGCCATACGCTTCCATTCTTTGCTTCATAATTATTGATCACCGGCTCATCACTTACAAAAATGCCCTGTACCCGTAACACTGGTTTCCATTTGGCTGCATCCAGGTCTTCGCTGCCGGGTTCGGTGCCGTCTTTGCTCCATACAAAACGGATAAATTTTGAAGTAAAAGTTTTTACCGCATGTGTGTATGCTTCATCCCAGTCCTGCCAGCCGGCTCGTGGCGGTTGTAAAGTATCAATGGCATTAAAGTGAATACCATCATTGCTTCGCTGGATGATAAACCGTTGCGACTGGTATGCATTGTTCTGCTTTTTTATTTTCACCTGCCGGATGGTGACCGGTTGTGAAAAACTGTATTGTATCCAGCAGGCCGAATCGCATTTATAAGTTTGTTTGGAGGAAGGGTCGGCTAAAAAGCCGGCATCAGTGCCATCGCTGGTGGTAACAACAGGCTTTAAGTTACGGCCTGCGATTTCATTTTTATAGTTGATGGGATAAGCATATACCGCGATGTCTTTATAATAATCCTGGTAAGCTTCCGGCTGTTGCAGTTTGATATTTTTTGCACCGGGTGTTACAATTGTTTTGGTCCACACCAGTTTTTGCATGCTCATCTCCGGTGTGATCCATGGACCGCCCGCCAATGCAAATCCATCGCTTACATGCACGCCAATTTGCAGGTTCAGGCGCTTTGCTTCCTGCAATGCAAATTTTACCAGCGCCCACCATCCGGCAGTTAACTGCCTTGCCTGCGGCTGAAAAGGTATTTTTGAATTGGTGTCTTTTATTGGCATCAGGTAAGCACCGCCAATGCCCACTTCTTTCATGGCCTCCAAATCTGCAGTGATCCCTTCTTTTGATACAGCGCCATGCAGCCAGTACCAGAACACCCATGGTTTTGCTGATTGCGGTGGGTTTTTAAAAACGTTTTCTATATCTGCTTCCTGGGCAATACAGTAATTGCTCAAAAAAATAAACAGAATGATTGAGATGTATTTTTTCATTTTTTATTTCTCACAGATGTCACAGATTTGCACAGATCATCTGTGTTAATCCGGTAAATCTGTGAGCACTATTTTTTTTTATTAACAGACGTTGCCACCGCAATGCCTCTTGTATCTTTCTTATCCACTGCACAGTAAAAATGATACACCACACCCTTCCATTTTACCACGTATGGTTTGTGTGCATATTTTGCATCGTAGGGTTCAGATGATTTGATGAGATCATCTCCATTCCAGTCGGTCCAGTGCACCAGGTCGTAACTGCAGGCAAAACGGTTAAAGGTTTCATTCTTTCTTCCTTCCCAAAATGCACCAAAGTAAAACATCACCCATACATCTCCTATTTTTTGCAGCACACCATCGCCGGTGATACCAATTTTATGATGCACCACCGGGTCAGTTTGGTAGCGCTGCCAGTGCACCATATCATCACTCACTGCCATGCCTATCCTTTCGAACCAGCGCCATTTGGGTGTGTTATGACTGGTGTCGCCATTAGCGTTATAATACATCACGAATGAATGACCGGTCAGTTTATTTTTATCCCTGATAACCGTGCTCTTAAATAATTTTTTATTCTCCCACCATCTTACATCTGCATCACTCATGGACAAAACAGGATTGGCCACCCTGTGCCATTCATGCGGTTTGGTAATATCCCCGCTGGTATAAGCAATGCCAATGCTGAGCTTGCCTGCTTCATAACCGGTTTCTTTTCCGCCGATATAACTCAGCCAGTATTTTTTTTGAAATTTTTGCAGCTCATACGATCCGCCCCACTTTGCATCCTGCAGGGCAATATAACCTGCCCGCTGGCTGGCATCCCATGCTGTGAGATCCCTTGTGGCCGCAGTATCTCCAAAGCTCATGATCTTTCCCAATGTTTTCCATTGCAGCAGGTTTTTACTTTCTGCCAGCCATGTTTCATAACCACGACCGGTAAACTGTATATAGGTCATGTACCATTTTTTTCCTTTGCGGAAAATGGAAGGACAGTCAATTTTTTTTGTACTGTCTGCCGGGCTGATCACCATACCATATTTGTAAGGTGTTTTTACTTCATCATAAATTTGCTGCATTACTGCTTGTGGCACTTCTTCTTGCTGAGCAAAAGTAATTTTACCACAGAGGACACAGAGTAAGAACAACACAGAGAACACAAAGCAGCTCTTCGCTCTCCCGGAGCATACCACAGTGCGCTCTGTGGTTATTTTAGAACTTAATTTCTCTTGCCCGTTCACCAGCCTGTTTTTCTTTTGCATTATATGGTAATAAATAAAAACTGTATGAATAATCTTTTGCCTTCACCTGGTATTGCTCCAATGGTGCCGCTACATCACTCCAGCTGTCGTTGCCACCCACGCCCATTTGTATCAAATCGATATTCAAGGTAATAAAACCAGCATCTTTGAGTTTATTGGTGTGCTTTGCATTCTGTATATTCTCTTCTGTATAGGGCCAGGCACTCATGCTGAGCAAACTGTCGGCCACCACCAGCAAACCATCTTTATCAGGTGTATTGTACAAATACATCCAGCGCACACCGGTACGGTTACCATTTTCCTGCGGCACTACGTAATTTTCCATGAACTCATTTAAAGACAATTTATACTGTCCTTCATCTGCGCCGTAGTTCTTATCAATATAATTTTCAAAAGGGCCCTGGCCGTACCACAGCACATTATCATAATCGGATGGTATTGCCATTTGCATACCCACTTTAGGCATATTGGGTAAACCGTTTTTAACTGTAAGCCGGTAATTCACGCGGATCAACCCATTGCCTGCAATTTCATAATCAACTGTCACCTTTGCACTGTCGTGTATCAATGAATAGACGCATGACACCAGCACACCGCTTCCTTTACTGCCATCGAACTTACCGGTATGCACCGCTTCCAGTTTCATATCATTCTCATACCACTGCCTTAATTTACGCTGTGGTTTCCAGCCACGTTTATCATTATCGGTTAATGGTCTTGTAAAGTGCGGCAGCAAAGTTTGTTTTACCTGTTCGGTTCCATTGTATTTGTAAGACGACAAACCGCCCTTACTGATTTTTTGAAAACTCACCACAAAATCATTGCCTGTAACAGTAACCGCATTGGCATCTTCTTTAACAGCAAGTGTTCCGGTATTCACTTCAGCCGCTGGTTGTGCTGTGGCGGGTTTTATCAAAAACTGGTTGGTGGCAATTTCAAAATCCTTGTATGCCCAGGGCACATCTTCTGCCAGGCTGAACCATATGGCCACATGGTATTCAGCATTGGCTTTCATTTCAGGTAAATAAGTCGAGATGTTGATCACAGTATCTTTACCAGGCTCAATACTGATCACAGGAAGATCTTTTGCAACAATGCTAACACCATCTTCTTTTACCAGTATGGTTGCTTTATAGGCATTGGTATTTTTTACCTGGCTGATATTGGTGATCTTTACCAATCCTTTGGCAGCATCCAGCAATGCCGATTGTACAGGCTGAAAAATTCTTTTGCAATCCCACATCAGTCCTTTGGGTTTTCCATCGGCATTTACAATGCCCTTGATGGTAAAATTGTCGAAATATTTTTCACCAAAATCGCCGCCGTACGCATAGTATTTTGTACCGGCAGAATCTGTTTTTTCCAGTGCCTGGTCTTTAAATTCCCAAATACAGCCGCCGATAACCCTTGGTAAATTTCTCCATTGATCCCAGAAATCTTTGATGTTACCACCGCTGTTGCCCATGGCATGTGCGTATTCGCAAAAGAAAATGGGACGGTGATCACCATTATCCTGGTTCACCAGCAGCGGCGCTGTATAATCGGAAGGATACATACGGCTCACCACATCCACGTAATACTGGTCGAGCGGGTTTTGTATGCGGTGCGAATGATCGTTTGATTTTAAATAACGGGGATCAGAAGGATCAATATAACCTTCTTCTTTCGGGCTGCCCATGGCGGGTTCGTAATGCAGCGGCCGCGTCATATCAAAATCTTTTATCCATCCTGCCATGGCGGCATGGTTAGGACCGCTTCCTGCCTCATTACCCAAACTCCACATCACAATGGAAGGATGGTTTTTATCACGCAGTGCCATACGGCTTACTCTTTCAATATAGGCTGCAGTCCAGGTTGGATCATGATCCAGCTTGCCACCAAGACCATGTGTTTCGAGGTTGGCTTCATCAATGACCATGATGCCAAACCGGTCGCAGAGATCGAGCAGGTAAGGATCGCTGGGATAATGTGATAACCGCACACAGTTAAAATTGAACTGCTTTATGGTTGTAATGTCCTGCAAAATATCTTCTCTTGATAATGCCTTTCCTTTTGTGGGATGATGATCGGGCCGGTTTACACCATACAAATAAGTGAGCTTGCCGTTAATTAATAATTTACTGTCGCTTTTGCGGAATTCAATGCTGCGGAAACCAACGCTGCATGTTTTCACTTCCAGCTGTTTGCCGGTGCTGTCTTCCAGGCTTAATACCAGTTTGTATAAATTCGGTTCTTCCGTACTCCATTTTAAAGGATTTTGCACGGTGGTTTCGAGCAAACCAAATTTCACCCTGTCGAGCCGCGGGTGAATTTCATTGATGATATCATCCACTTTTTTTATCAATGGTTGTTGAAATACGGGTTTGTCATTAGCATCATACAGGCTTGCCTTTAAAACATAACCCGGCATTTCACGGCCGGTTAAATTTTCTATACGCGGGCGGATGCTGAGTACCGCATCTTTATAGTTCTTATCAAGTTTTGTCTGATAAAAGAAATCGGCGATACGCAGTTTGGGTTCTGCCATCAAATACACTTCGCGGTGGATGCCGCTCATGCGCCACTGATCCTGGTCTTCTAAAAAACTGCCATCACTCCAGCGGATGACCCAGACAGAAATGATATTTTCTCCCGCCTTCAGGCAAGGCGTGATATTAAATTCACTGGGTAAAAAACTGTCTTCTGCATATCCAGCAAATTTTCCGTTGATCCATAATTTGTATGCCGAACTCACACCGCCAAAATGCAGTGTCACATTCATGTCCTTCCAGTTGGCAGGAATGGTGATGGAGCGCTGGTAACAACCCACGCCATTATAATCTTTCGGTACATAGGGCGGGTTTACGGGGCGGAAAGGATATACCGCACTTTTATAAATGGGTTTATCATATCCCTGCATTTCCCAGTTGGAGGGTACGGGTATTTTTTTCCATCCGGTAACTTTCTTTTTATAAAAATCTTTGGGTTCTTCACCGGGTTTGAGTGCAAAGGCAAAATCCCATTCGCCATTTAAATAAATATAACGGCCGGATTTTTCACGGTCGTTCTTTAACGCATCATTTGTATTGGCAAAAGAATAGGCGGTGGCACGGGATGCATCGCGGTTGATACCGCTTACCAAGGGGTCTTCGTAAGGCTCACGGTTGTAAATGGAAGGAGCTACCGGAACGGCGGCAGGAGTTTTGTCGACCAGCTGTGCTTGTGAATGGTGAATGGTGAATAGTGAATAAAAAAGCACTGCTGATATGTAAATTCTTTTCTTCATTGTTTAAAACTTAATATACCCGGTAAAGAACAAAGCGTTCAAGTGTACGACCTGCTTTCGCCGTAGCTTCAGCAAAGGCAAGCGCAACGATGCTGAGTAAAGAAATGCAGTCCGTTACATCATACTATATCACAGGTTGCAAAAATTCATCTTTAAAATTAAAACCCCATCCCGGTTTGTGATGCGGAATGGCAAAGCCATCTGTAAACTGTACCGGGTTATCAATAAGCGGATCGATCCAGTCGAAGGACTCCACACCCGCCCCGTTTGGAATGGTTGACAATAACGGCACATCATAATCTTTATAATAATGCGGCAGCACCGGTATATTGTGTGCGCCGGCAATAGCTGCACTGTTGCGCCATGCCTCCACACCACCCAGCCGTAAAATATCGGGCTGCCATATATCGAGTGCATTGCGTTTTAACAGTTCACGCAGCGGCACGGTGCTGTATTCCCGCTCGCCCATGGCAAGTGAAATACCGGCCTGGTTGCGCAGGATGCTGTACCCTTCGTAATCGGTATGATCGATGGGTTCTTCAAACCATTGTATGCCGATATTGCGTGCAGCCCTTGCCAGCGCCAGTGCATCGGGCACATTCATGCCCTGGTTGGCGTCCATCATAATGTTGATGCTGTTGCCCACAGCCTCCCGCACTTGATGCAGGCGTTCCAGGTCTTCCTGCCATTGCGGTTTGCCCACTTTTATTTTTACCGCTTTAAAACCACGGCTCACATAACCGGTTACTTCATCCAGTAATTCGTCAATACTGTAACTGATCCAGCCACCGCTGCCATAAGCCGGAATTTTTTTTGCAGATGCACCCAGCACTTTCCAGATGGGCTGGCCCAGTGTTTTACACCATGCATCCCACATGGCGATATTATAAGCAGCCTGTGCCCAGCGGTTGATGCCTTCGTTGCCAAAATATTCATTGGCGTGGTTGAGTGCCGTAAACACTTTAACGGTGTTGCACACTTCTTCGCCAATTAAATAATGGCCCTGGTCTTTCAGCGCACCAATGATGGCATTGGGACTGTATTGAAAACTTAAAAGATAAGATTCACCCACCACTTTTGTTTGTGTATGGATACGCAGCACGATGAAAGATATTTCGGTAAGCGTGTGCGTGGCGTCGGAGATATTTTTTTTCAGCGGCGCCTTAGCTGTAAACAATTCAAATTTTTCTATTCGCATATGTTCTATTTCTTTTGCTGCAGCTGCATTTCTATGCAGGCCTGTATAAACGGACCGATGGCTTTGAGATCATCATCCCGCTTTGGTTCATTCACATAATATTCATACGTGCCGTCACGGTAAGGTATACCCCCCAAACCAGCGCCCGCCACTGCCTGCATATAATGATACTGGCCACCGGCATCTTGCTTTACAAATTCTTTGATCATGCCATTGTATGCTTTTTGCAGGGCGGGTTTAAATGTTTCGGGCAAATATTTCATGCGGATGCCTTTTGCAATGGAGAACACGAACATGGCAGTTGCAGATGATTCCAAATAATTTTTCTCTTTGTATGCCTTATCCGTTACCTGCCACCATACACCGCTTTTTTGATCCTGGAATTTTACCAGGGCCGTGGTGAGGCGGTTTAAAATTTTAATCAACTCATTCCTGCGGGGATGATTGTTTGGAATAAAATCCAGCACATCCACCAGCGCCATCATATACCAGCCCATGCTGCGGCTCCAGAACTCGGGCGAGCAGCCTGTTTTTTTATTGGCCCATTTTTGCAGTTTGCTTTCATCCCAGCCATGATACAGCAAACCTGTTTTTGTATCCCGGCTGTATTTTTCCATTAACACAAACTGGTTGATGATATCATTAAAATCTTCCGGTGCCTTATGTGTGAGCGCAAACTCTGCATAAAACGGTTCGATCATGTACAAGCCATCGAGCCACATTTGCGTGGGATATTTTAATTTATGCCAGAAGCCGCCCGCTTTATTGCGTGGCTGCCAGCTTACCTGGTTACGCAGTATTTGTGCGGCGGCATTGTATTTCTCCTCCTTGTAATGATCATACAAATACAGCAGCTGCCGGCCGGGCGGAATAAAATCGCTGTTATATTCTTCCATTACATAGGTGCGGATGCTTCCATCGGTATTGATGAAATGATCCATGATATGTTTGCTGTATTGCAGGTAAGCGCTGTCGCCGGTATATTGCCACAAACGTTCAAACCCCATCAGCACCACACCAATTTCGTAATTCCAGTTAGCGGGCCGGTTGCCTTCGGGCAATTTATCCTGCTCCAGGTGACTGGCATATTTTTTCACCACCATCGAATCTTTGTACTGGTTCATGATGGTGCCGGCCATTTGTTTGGCATAATTGATCTGCCCGTTGGTTGTTCCCGCAAAGACACAAAACACACAAAGCAGCATCATCAACTTTGCAAAGGTTTTGATACCTGTTACCTTTTTTTTCATACAGCTGGGTTGATTTTATCATGAACGGAAGCGGGTTTCCGCCTCCAATAATTAGCTAAGATACTGCCGCTGATATTCATCCAGGGGCTAAAAACTGCTGCCGCCAGTCCAACCGTGCCCAGCTTGCCCATACTGCCAGCAATACCGCTGGCCATGCCGCCATTTTGCAATCCCACTTCAAAGGCAATGGTACGGCTGGAGCTGATGTCCAGTCCGAATAAACGGCTGAGCCAGTAACCAAAAAAATAACCCGCCGCATTATGAATAACTGAGGCGATAAATAACAGCACCCCCACTTTCATTAAGTTTTCCCGCCCGGCTGCGGTGGTAACCGTGGTAAAATAAATAATGCCAAACATGGAGATGAGGGGCATGATGCCGTCCAGTTTGGGATACATTGCATACAGCATATGGTAAACAAAACCTGCTACGATGGCCCCGGCAAAAAAACCGGAAAGGTTGAGCGACTGCAATGATGCCACATCGTGAACCCCTGGCTGTATAAACAGCAGCAGTGCGATGATCCATAACACACAAACACCTGAAAGCACACTCACCATCTTTCGCTGTTTATCATTGGCCCGTTTTAAAAAATCATGTAACAACGCTGCGCCAATGGGCACCAGCACAATCTTTGCGATCTCGATCATCATATCCACAAACTTCACCTGTATGAGTGTACCCGCAAAGGTTTTCATCAGCAAGGGTGTTAACAGCGGTGCCATTAAAGTGGCCATTGCGGTAACGATCACACTTAATACGAGGTTTGCTTTGGCAAGGTATACCATTACATTGCTGGCCAGCCCGCTGCTGCAGCTGCCAATTAAAATAATGCCTGCGGCGATCTCGGGTTCAAAATGAAAAATCTTTGTGAGCAGCAAACCCATCAGCGGCATCACCGAAAAATGACAGAACAAACCCACCAGCACCCCCTTGCCCGTGGTGGCAATACCGCTAAAATCTTTTAAGCTCATGTGCGTGCCCATACCAAACATCACCAGCTGGATGATGACGAGTATTAAGGTTTTATCGCGGAGGTTTACGCCGCCCCAGCTTTTAAATGCTTCAGGATAGATCATGCCTGCAACAACAGCGCTGATGATCCATGCCGTGTACTGGTAACCTTTTAAAGAGGGTACTGCAGCAATGCCAACTGCCAGGCAAACAGCTGTTGCCAGCGCTGCCGGTTTATAGAGTTGCGGCTGCTGCAGTACAGCGCCTGCAATAACAACAAGCGCTGCCAGCAATGATGCGTATAAAAAATATTTTTTCATATAGTATCTCTCACAGATTACTCAGATGTGCACAGATAAAAAATACATCTGTGTTAATCCGTGCTATGTGTGAGCCATTATCCAATCAAAGTTTTTAAATATTCCATGACCGTTAACTGGCTTGCAAAAAATGGTGTATAAAAAATACATTTTTTTATAGTTTCCCTCGCAGATTACTCAGATGTGTACAGATAAAAAATACATCTGTGCTAATCCGTGCTATCTGTGAGCCATTATCCAATCAAAGCTTTTAAATACTCCATGACCGTTAACTGGCTTGCAAAAAATGGTGTATAAAAAATACATTTTCAGTTTCTCACTGATTACACAGGTTTTCACAGATAAAATAAATCTGTGTTAATCCGTGTCATCTGTGAGCCATTATCCAATCAAAGTTTTTAAATATTCCATGGCGATGGGCGGACTAGCCAGTATGGGCACTTTCTTTTCTGCCTCCGTTAATGTATCCACCACCCTTGCCATGCTGGCTTGTGCCAGTACAATCACATCCACTTCATTCACCAGTTGTTTTAATGCATCGCCTACTTTTTTATCGTGTGTGGCCGCATCGCCGCTCATCAGTGCATCAAAAGCACCTTCGCATAAAACGGCTTTCAGTTCAATATCTTTCCCCGCAGCAATGGCCCTTCTTCTTACCAAATCTGAAGTGGGTTCCAAGGTGGTGGACAAGGTTGCAATAACACCAATTCTTTTTCCCGTGCGCACCGCTTTATCGGCCATGGGCTGATCGACCCGCAATACAGGCACGCCGGTTAATGTTGCGGCTGTTTCCACCGCCGGGCCAATGGAAGAACAGGTAAATAAAATATAATCAGCGCCGGCTTCTTCCGCCGATGCGGCATAGTTCACCACTCTTTTACTGGTGGATGCGGTGAGCTCACCACAGGCGATGGTGTTTTTGATCAGGCTGTCATCAACAATATTGAATGTTTTTACACCGGGCAAATATTTACTGCACAGCTCTGCAAATACCGGAACTAATGTTGCGGATGTATGAACGAGGCCTAATGTTTTTTGTGACATGTTTTATTTTTTTGACCCCATCAGCGGCTACAGCCCTGACGGCAGTTGTTATTTATTGTTTGTTTTGCTGTTGTTCACCTCATAACCGCTGGCGGGGTTTGTAACCGCCGCCATGGTTGCAAAATATTTTTCATCCCCCACCTGCCCGCCTTTAAAATTCACTTCCAGTCCGTTGATGTTTTTATTTTTTGAATACGCTTTGCACAATGGTGCACCAATTACCACGGGAGCGATCATTTCCACGGCATCAATTTCCATGGCCCTTGCGGCATAACTGCTGGTATCGCCCCCGGCCACCACCACACGCTTTACGCCGGTATGCTCCACGGCCAGTTTTGCAAGGGTACCTAAGGCAGTACCCAGTTTTTCGGAAGACAAATTGCTGATCTTTTTACGGCCGGTATGCACGATCACATTTTTTTGCTGTTGCAATAAACGGGTGATCTGTTCCATTGCTGCTGCATCCATGGTTTCATCATTGCAAATTTTTTCCGCATCCAGTTCCACGGCTGCAAAACCATTGGCTGTTGCATACGCAATTTGCGCTGCGGTAACAGGCGAACAGCTGCCACTCACCGCTAGCAATGGCGTTGCGGTTGCAATTTCAGGAAATTCAGTTTTGGGGATGAGCTCTGCTGTTTTATTCCAGTACTTTCCCAAAGCCATTTCAATACCTGATGAGCCTACTGAAAACAACGGCGCATCTTTTTGCAGGTAATTCAGCCATTCCCCAATTTTTTCCAGGTGTGATTCCGACAGCGCATCCACCAAAACCACTCCTTCGCCACAATTCCATTCTTCAATATTTTTTTTAAGTTGTGTAAAATCTATCAACCCGATTTGCCTGGCCGTTTGTTTGCCGATATGTATGCGCAGGTCACTTTCATCCATTGGGGTTGAAGGATGTATGCTCATAGAAGGATGACGGTCGAGCCTGTAAATTTTCCCTTCGCTGCCAATACCCATTTTTGCAAACAGGTTACCAAATGCGCAAAACCTCCCCAGCACCGGCATGCCGCCCAGCACAGGAATAATTTCGTTATTAAAAACTGCGGCACCACAATCAATCGCTTTACCAATACTGCCCACCGTGGGTGATGAATCGAAAGTGGAGCAAACTTTATAATGAATATGCTTTGCAGCACTGGCTTTCATCTGTTCAAATGCCGGCAGTAATATTTTTTCCATTTCATCCGGCGGCAATGCTCTTGTCTTTCCTGCAACGCCATATGCGTCCAAACCCGGAAATGCTTTTAATTGTTCAGTTGTGGGCGGTTCGGTAAACAAAACAGCTTTGGCACCGGCACGGGTAATAAATTCCAGTGCATCGGTGCTGCCGGTGAAATCGTCTCCGTAATATGCTAATAATAACTTTGTCATTTTTTGATGGAAACACGGATAACGCTGATGAAACTGATTTGCACTGATTCGTGTTCATCTTTTCAAATCCGTGTCATCTGTGTTTCTATTGCTTCCCAAATTTTTTTACCGATTCATTAAATTCCGGGTACAGCTTCGCCGCGTCTTCCAAACGCAGTCCGTCCACTGCGGCCCTCCATGCCTGCTGCAATGCAGTTACACCTGCCGCAGCACCCATGGGATGCGCCATGATACCGCCACCGGCCATGTATAACAGGTCCGTTGTTTTTGTACGGCGCCATGTTTCAAAAGCCTGCCCCCCCCATTGCCCCGACGATACCACCGGCAGCACATTTTTATGATGAAACATTTTTGTGGCACAGGCTTCCATCGAAGCCACCACGCTGTCATCGCTCTCCCAGAATTTATTTTGAATACCATTCACATGCAGCTGGTCAACACCTGCCAGCCGCCATATTTTTTGATAGGCCCTGAAATCTATTCCCAGCAGAGGATGCCTTGTCAGCATGCCCCATCCGTTGCGGTGTGCATGAATGGCCAGTTGTTTTTGATCACATATTTTTTTAACGGCAGACAGACCCACACTGTTAATGCTGATCATGGCGCAGGTGCCGCCGCTTTGTATGACTTTTTCATAACGCTGCAGCATCTCATCCACTTCTCCACTGATGTTGAATGCATACATTACTTTCTTACCCGTTTTATCTGCATGTGCGTTGATCACATTCATTACCGCATCCACCCTGTCGTTAAACCTGGAATTGGCCGATGAAGAAAGCAACTCATCATCTTTTATAAAATCAATTCCTGCCCCGGCTAAAGTTTGAACCATGGCAGCAGTTTGTTCGGGTGTTAAACCTATGGATGGTTTGATTATAGTGCCGATCAGTGGCCGTTCATTCACGCCGGTCAATGTGCGGCAGCCATCCACGCCAAATGAAGGACCGCCAAAATGTGCACCAAATGATTCCGGCAGTTCAATATCCACCAGCTTTAAACCGGTGAACTGCGTGATCTCGTATAAATTTCCCTGCAAGGTTGAAACCATCACCGGAAGATTGTAACCGAAGTTTTCAATACTCCACGATACTTTCACAATTGCACGATGATATTTCCCGTCTTTACTTGTTGCACCGGGAATGGCGGGTTCGTTCACTGTTTCCAAAACCTCAACCGATTCCACCCTCGCCGCAAAACGTTGCTTCAGTTCTTCGGTTTCACCGGGCACTGCCACAAATGTGCCGGATGATTGTTCTCCCGCCAAAACCGCTGCTGCTTTTTCAGGAGCATAAGGTGTTTCGATATAGTATGTTGCTGTTATTCTTTCCATTTTTTATTTTTTTTCACAGATTACACGAATTAACACAGATGTTTTGCTCAATAGTATTCTAACAGTACAAGTGTGCGACGCAACGATAATGACAGTAGTACTAAAGCTGGCAACATAAATATCTACCTTATCAAATTCATCCACACCGCCATATCCGTTTTGCCCCGGTTAGCCCAGGCATAATATGGGATCAGTTTTATTTTTACTGGTTTATAATTTGTGTTCACTTCTTTGTACAGGGTATTTTTCCAGCTGCCGCTTTGTAACAGTTTTGCTTCGCCGGTTAATGCCAGCACGTTGCCGCCATCAATCTTCATGGGCGCAGGCTGCAGTTTAATATTTGCAGGAATACTTACATCAAACACATTGCCATTGGGCAGGTCGGCAGATTCCAGGCAATACACCAACGGGCCACGCTTTACCGTTACCTGGTTCTTTGTTTCCTCCACCAGGGGATTGCTTTCAAGTAAAGTGGCAGGCATATTGAGCGTAAGTTCAATTTTATCACCCGCATTCCATTTTCTTCCTGCAATTACAAATCCCCCTTCCCTGTCATACACTTCGGGGTAGCTGCCATTGATCTTTAATCTGTAGCCCTTGCACCATCCCGGTATGCGTAAAAAAATATTTACGGGCTTTGCAGTGGCTTCTTTAACGGTTACAACAATTTTACCGTTCCATGGATAATCCGTTGTTTGTTCCAGTTTGAGTTTTGTTCCGTCGTGCAGTTCAGTACTGAGTGTATTGCCGCCATACATATTTATATACAAACCTTTTTCACCAATACTGTACATATAATCATTTACTTCGGCAATGGTGCGTACCAGGTTGGGCGGGCAGCAATTGCTTTTACTGATATAGGGTGAACGGCCGCCGCTCCATCTCAGGTCATACGGATAATCTTTTGATGCAGCCAGCGGGTTGGTGTAAAAGAACTTGGTACCGTTCATGCTTACACCGCTCAGCACACTGTTGTATAAGGCCAGCTCCACAATATCCGCATACTTCGATTCACCAGTTACTAAAAACATGCGCCAGTTCCATAACAAGTTGCCAATATTGGCGCAGGTTTCATTGTGTGCTGTGATATTGGGCAGCTGGTAATCTTTTCCATAAGCCTGCTGTATCTTTTGTATCTCATCGGGTTTATAGGAAATCCCTTCCAGCGACAGTCCGTCGTATAAAGCACCGCAGCCGCCGGTGATATACATTTTATGGTTCACTACATCATCCCACATCAAATCAAGTGTATGCAGTAAAGTGGTGTCGCCTGTTTCTGCATATACATCGGCCACGCCGGCAAATAAATAATTAGCACGAACGGCATGACCGTTTACTGCCGTCATTTTACGAAAGGGCAGTTTATCACTATTATCATCACTGCCTTCGCTGGTACCGCGGATATCGATGAGTTTATTTACGAGTTCTAAATATTTTTTTTCTCCCGTGGTGCGGTACAATTCGGCCAGTCCCATATAATGCGAGGGGCAAATGGCATTACGTGCCTGCTCTGGCTTGGCGTTATTGTAAAAGCCAATTAAAAAGTCAGCCGCTTTTTTTGCAATATTCAGTAAACTGCTTTTGCCCGTTGCACGGTAATGCACACAGGCGGCCGTCATCAGGTGACCAAAATTGTAGGCTTCAAAACTCAGCTTATCATCAAACATTTTTTGCTGGCCATTCTTTTTTTGTTCAATGATGTTCTTTGTATAAATGTAGCCGTCTTCCTTCTGTGCTTTTGCTATTACGGCAATGGCTTCATCCATGGCGGCATCCAGTTTTTTATCTTTTGTGGATGCATACATGGCTGCCAGCGCTTCCAGTGTTTTGTAAAAATCACCATCATGAAACGATGGCCCGCGAAAAAGTCCTGTATCAATACCGGCCGCCACTTTGAAATTTTTGAAAGCATAACACATGCTGTCGCTGGTATAAATTTTCCACAGCTGCGGCACCATATTATCGCGGCATACGGCAAAGCGTTCGGCCCAAAAACCTTTTGTCCACTGCACTTCACCCATACCCACGCTGGTGAGTGCCGCATGCGGACTACCCTGCGTATTTACCAAACCGTTTTGCGCCGGCAGTGTTTGCGACAGCAGTAGCGTTGCTATGATTATTATTTTTTTCATTTTGTTTATCTCACAGATTGCTCAGATTAACTCAGATAAAAATCTGTGCACATCCGTGTAATCTGTGAGCAAATTTTATTTATATATTACGGTACAAGTTTTCCCTTTCTGAATCACCAATTCATAGTTACCATTTCCTTTGTCAGCAATAATACCATCTGCTGAAACCGGTTCGGCTTTACTTTTAAATTTCAATACACCTGTTCCACAGGCACCTGTTACTTTAATTTCTGTGCTGCTCATGTACACTTCGATATCTCCGCCAGGTGTAGGCACTTTGCCCTGCATCCATTCCAATCCGCCAAGATCAGGTGCTATCACATATTTTTCATAACCGGGTGCCGTTGGTTTTACACCGAGGTAATATTTGCCCAGCAAATACAACGGGCTTGCACCCCATGCATGGCATAAACTTTTTCCAAACTCCCGTCCATACATTGCATAATGTTCTGCACCCTGCTTTGCAGGATTGTATTCTTCCCAGAAACTGGTTGCGCCGAGCTGCAGCATTCCTCCCCAATAGTCTTTCATTTCCTGCAGCACATAATTTTGTTCACCCATTGCGCACAATGCTTCCAGTTCGTAAAACCGCATATAGGGCGTGGTGATCTTCTGGATATCGCCGTTCAGCAATACAGATTTTTTCACCTGCTGTTTCTGCTGCTCATTAAAATAATCAAAGAAGATGGAGAACATGTTCGCATACCTTGTTACATTCTCTGTTTGCTTACCATTCACCCGGCTGTGCACCAGCGCCTGTTGCTGATCGTTCCAGTAAATGTCAAACAGTTTTTTGCGCATTTCTGCAGCCAATGTATTGTATTGTGTTTCAGCATCTTTATCATTGGCAATATTTGCACAAAGGGCCATTGTTTCAAGACTGCGTGCAAGGAGCAACTGCTCAAAACTAACTTCGCCTTCCTTGCTCAGCCCTGCGGCCCAGTCAATGAATATCCAGTCGCCAGTCATCCATTCCATCAGCCCGTCCTTATTCCTGCGGCCCAGCACATAATCCATCAGCGTTTTCATACGGTCGTAGTTCTGTGCTATAAAATCCTTATCGCCTGTATAAAGATAATAATCATAAATACCGAGAAACCAGAAGAACGTATAATCCATGATGGTGTTGATATGACCCGTTACCGGATCTTTACCCCGCAACGCATAGGTGGTGCGCTTTACCGTTTCGCTATCGAAGTACAGGTAGTAGTTCATCAAATAGCTCTGGTATGCATCTCCGCTCCAGATCCAGCGGTCACGCTTAATACCATCAATAAAGAACTCTCTTGTGTTTAATTCAAACGTATATTTCGACACATCATAAATACGGTTCACCTCCGCATCGCTGCAGGTAAAGCTGCCACGTTCCTTTACATCAGCATATTCATACAGCATGGATACCGCATCCAGCGATACGCCTGCATCGTATTGCACATTTACAAAACGGTATGCTTTTGACAGCTTCATGACCTGGTCTTTCGCTTCCGGATTATCTGCATCCACCCTGTCCAGTGCTTCGCAATGTTCAGCTGACAATGCTTCTTCTTCTGATTCACCATAATAAACAGAAAGCCTGCCCTTGCCTTTTAATCCCTGCAGTTTGATGAAACCAAAAGTTTCTTTTCCAAAATCAACCAGCATGGAATTTTTTCCTTTTACAGTTGATACCGCTGCCTGTTCTTTTACAGGCAATGCAAACTGTGAAGGCAACTGTGCTGGTGAATTAAAATTCCAGCAGCCTGCATTGAGCCATTTGGTGGCAGAGATGTCGGAGGCTTTTCCTGTTTCGTCAATCCATTCTTTATCTTCAAATGTAACCAGCCATGAAGCATCCGATACAATTGTTTTTCCCTTTACATAAATAGCGGGCACATTGGCCTGGTTAAATACCTTGATATTGATCTTGTGTTTGCCTGCAGGAACAGTGATCTGCTTCGGGCTGCCTTCAAATGCTTTCCCGTCAAGCTTTACATTGTATTCCCCTTCCACATAAATGTCAACGGTTTCGGGTGCAGGCACATCAAATACTTTATGAAAATCCATTAACACATAATGGTTGTCCATTTTCCAGAACACAGGAAAGAAAGTGCCCCGTTCGGTACGGCGGTTCTGCATTTTATTGGCCAGTACAATTTCAAAATCGCCCGGATACCATATCCATGTTGGTGCAGGAGCACTATCCGGTAAAAAAGAGTTATTCATTTGCTTCGGGTTAATTACTTCACTGTTGTCTGCTTCGTGTTATTTGCTTTGCATTTATTCAGGAATAATTCATTTATCTAAATATCCTCCCCGTATCTTTCTTTGGTTATTTGTTGTAATGATTTGCCCTGCGTTTTTGGTGTCCATACCGTTCCTACGATCAGCGCAAAAAGGAGCAGCCCGATCATAATGTTCGCTGCGGTATAAAATCCTTCCCCGTTTTCGCCATAAATATTTACAAACCCAAATCCCCACACTGCCGCGATACTTCTAACCGCAAAGAACATGATACCCTGTGCAGCTGCCCGGTATTTGGCAGGAAAAAGTTCTGAAGCCCAAAGCGCATAAAATGCCTGTACGCTTATCCCGGCATGTATGCCCCAAAGAATGGTGAAAGTCCAGAGGGCAACATGATCTTTTATGCCTACAAAAATAAGAATGCACCAGGCCACGATGCCTATTGATGTGCCAAAAACATACAACCAGCGCTGGTTAACTTTATCAACCAGCATGGCAAAGCCAAAATAGGTTACTGCAATGATCACGATCCATTGCACTGCCGTAATCATATTGGCCTCCCCGTTGGAAAGACCGCCCGCGGTTTCATAAATATGCGGTTGAAAGAAACCCATTACCGAAGCCACCATATTCCAGCTGATATAAATACCGGCCAGGAACAGCATGGTGCGGATATTTACTTTGTTTGTAAAAAGGGTGCCAAAGGATGAGAAAACGCCGGGTTGTTTTTCTTTGGTTTGCAATTTTTTTGCTTCTTCCCAGTCTTTCGATTCATTGAGCTTCCGTTGCAAAGTCCATGCAATAAACGCCACCACAAACAAAGACCCGAAAATAATACGGCTGCTGAATACACTGACAGCTTCAACGCTTGCATCGGTTCCGATAACGAATGAAGCGATCTTTTGCACGTAACCAAATAAAACACCGGGTGAAGCATCCGCTTTGCCAGGGGCAAGCAGCATTCCCAGGATTAAAATGATCATCGGGCCCACACCCCATGCAAACTGAGAAATACCCATATTCTTTCCACGGTTACCTGCTTCTGAATTTTCGGAAATATAGGTCCAAGAGGCAGGAACACCCACTCCCACTGAAATACCCGTAACCAGGAAACCGGTCAGCAGCATGGGAAAATTAACGGTGAACATGATAATGGCAATACCCAGCATATACACCAGCATATTGTAGGTATAAATGGTTTTCCGTCCGTACCTGTCGGCAAGGAAACCGCCGAAAATAGCGCCAATAGCCGCACCAAAGGCATTAGCGCTAAGCGCATTCAGCCAGCCGAGATGCGATTCGTTCAACCCAAGGTAATTTTGCCAAAGCGTTAACCCGCTTGCACCGGCCACAATTGCACCGGCATCCAGGTAATTGGTGAGTGATACAGCGATCGTACTTTTTAAACTTCCTTTTTTATGTTCCATATTAATGTCCGTTAAAAATGATGTAAAGGGATAGTATGACAAGTCCTAATAAGACGAATAGCAATTTCACCTGCTTATCTGTTTTGGGCAGTTCGCCTTCTTCAATGGTGGCTTTCACTTTGTTCTTATCAAGTAAAGAAATTACGATTGCTGCCATGAATAAGAATGCAAACAGGTAAAACGACACTAAAAAATAATGCGGCCACCAGGTGTTTTTTCCTGTTGCAGCATCGGGCGGCATTATCCATAAATTGAGCATGCCGGTAAATAAACTTATTGCTGAACCGACCGACAAAATTAAATTAACCGCCAGCCTGGTGGTGCCTTTCCAGAACACACTTAATAAAAATGTTACTGCCAGCGGTGGTGCCAGGTAACCGAGTATGGACTGAAAAATATCAAACAATGTTTTTCCTTTTACATTATCCAGTGCAATGGCCATTAATACCGCCAGCACACAACCGGCAATTACCACCATGCGCCCAACATTTACCTGCTGTTTTACTGAAGCGTTTTTATGAATGCTGTTCACATAAATATCTTTTGTAAAAACGGTGCTCAATGCATTTAGTGATGACCCGATGGTGGCTACCAGTACCGCAATCAACACACAAATCACCAAACCATTCAGCCCGGCAGGAAATAAATTCGTTACCATGGTCATGTACGCCAGTTTATCATCACCAATTCCCGGAAACAGCACATAACAGATGATACCGGGTAAAATGAACATGGGCAATGCCAGCACTTTAAGCCAGCCAATAAAATTCACCCCCAGCTGTCCCTGCTTTAGATTTTTTGCACCCAGCACGCTTTGCACCATGCTTTGATCGGTGCAAAAAAATGCCACCGCCGAAACAGGATAGCCCAGCAGCAATGCATGCCAGGGATACCCGCTATCGGATGCTGGCCTGGTGAGGTTCCAGAAATTTGCAGGTGTTTTTGCCGCGAGTGCTTTGATGCCACCAATTTTTTCCAGTCCTAAATACGTTAACGTGAGTGAAACAACGATGAGCAATATCATTTGAAACACGTTCACTTTTGCAATGGCTTTCAGCCCACCCATGTATGTGAACAAACCGGAGAATGCCACCAGCACAATAGTGGATTGCCACATGGGAATACCTAAAATCTGCCTGACCAAAATGCCACCACTGAACAAACCCAGCGAGAGCCAGCTGATGAGAATTTTTATGAGTGCATAGCCCGCCAAAATATCCTGTGTGCTTTTGCCATAACGCTTGCCCATAAACTCGGGCATGGTGCTCACCTTACTGGCGATATATCTTGGCGCAAACACCATGGCAAGCAGTAATAAAAAAACAAAAGCATACCATTCAAAATTACCACCTACAATCCCGGCAGTATATCCAATGCTTGCAAATGCCAGCAATGAAGACGGACCCACATTGGTGCCCCACATGTTAAAACCGATATTGTACCAGTTGAGTGAGTTTTGTGCGAGGAACAATGTTTCGTCTTTTTTCTTATTCCTGAAACTGGCAATGTAACCAATCACCAGTAACGCAACAAGGTAAAACGCCACAATTGCGAAATCGAGTGCAGTGAGTTTATCGTAAATTTTATTCATTGTGAGTGGTGAGTGGTCAGCAGTGAGTCCGGCACTCAGTAAATTTCAAGCGTTTTACTTTTTTTCTGTCAGCAACCCCGTTAATCCATTCCATCAAGCTCCAGGTTATATTCCTTCAGGATATCCTTTACTTTCACAGGTAAACCGGTTTGCAGGCTTTTGTCCATTGCCTGTAACAATGCCACGGTTCCAATGCCTTCTTTCATATCAGGATAAGCAATAAAACCCTGCTCAATGCTGTCGGCAAAATATTCCAGGTAGTTCTGGTATTCGCCGGCGTGATGGCTTTGTCCTTCAAACCGGAAATAATGTTTCAAATATTTATCGCCCCAGGTAATAATGCGTTCTTCGCCCGTTTTGTCGGTGATGGCATAACGCAGTTCGTGGTAATCGGCCTGCGAGGCACCATTGGTTCCTCTTAAAATACAGGTCATGCCACTGTCGCGTTGCACCGGTTGTGTGGGGCTGGTATAGGTGCCACTCACCCTTGCAATTCTTCCATCTGTTGCTTTGAAAATAAAATGCATGGTGTCTTCATTTTTCAGCCCGGCATTTTTTCCATTGCTGCTGATCATGCCATAACCCATTACTTCTTCAATATTGGGTAAATAGTATCTTATAAAATCAACAGGGTGGCTTAACCCTCCATACAGCCATTTGAATGATTTTTCCAGCGCCCATGGTTTTTCCAAAAACCAGCGGTGGTCGGCATTATAATGACTTTCTATTGTGATGAGCTCACCGATCAGCCCTGCTTCAAAATCTTTGCGCTGGCGTTTGTAGGGTTCAAAGAAGCGGGAGCTTTGTCCTACAAAAACTTTTTTGCCTGTTTGTTCCTGCAGCGCCAGCAATTCTTTTGCCTTGCTTAAATCATCAATAAAAGGTTTGGTACACACCACATGTTTGCCATGCTTTAATGCCAGGGCAATATGTTCGGCATGCAAATGATCCGGGGTGTAAATAGCGATGATGTCTATCTCCGCATCCTGCAGCATTTCATTAAAGTCGGTGGTGTATTCATACATCTTGAATTCATCTGCACGCTGGCGGCATATTTCCAGGCTCCTGTCGCAGATCATTTTCAGATGCAGTTTTTCGCTCTGTATGGCGGCACTCATGGTGCTGCGGCCTTCACCCAAGCCGAGGATTCCGATATTTAGCATAGTTATGAATTATGAATTATGAACTATGAATTATGAGTGGCGCCGCAACTACAGGACTTATCACTCATAACTTATAATTCATAACTGATTTAAAAAGACCCATGTCTCCCCTTTCTTCGTTCCTTCAATTCCTTCCTGGTATTTGGCCATTCTTTTATTCCATTCCACCATTTGCGGGTTGTTCTCTGTTGTTTTTGGATTTAGTTCATCCAGTGTTTTTCCTTTGGGAATGCTGATGATCAAAATCAATTGCCTTCCATTTTTAAAAATGAGCAGCTGCTGAAAATTGGCGTTGCAAAATCCCTGCGAAATACCCGGCCATTTTTCAAACTGTGTGGCATGATAGTCCAGGTATTCCTGCTGCAATTTTTTATCGGCGACCAAATTGGCGGTGAGTAAAATATGCGTCCACTCTTTTGCCACTGTTTTATCAGCACAATGTTTTTTCTTACTGTACTGGTAAAACATATTGTGGTAAGCCCTTACAGTTGCCTCCGGAAAATTATGCTGCAGCCTTCCTTCCATCACGCCCAGGTCCTGTACCTTATCAAATACCACGTAATGATTTTGCCAGTGATAGATGGCATTGCTGTCCATTTTATTTTGCGCCAGCAGGCTTTTGAGTTTTGCAATATCCAGCTGCTGCCCTTCTTTCACCACCAGCTCTATCACTTCGTTGTGTTCTTCGTTGATGGGCAGGTTTGCTATTGCAGTTTTGCTTGCCAGTAGTTGCTGGTAGTTTTTTTCGAGTCCTGCATTTTGTTTGATTGTTGCATCCGCTGCCGGGCCGTTGTTACTCCATACATTACCCGGGCCATTGGCGTTTTGCAAATATTTTTGTGAAGGCGTCCAGTTGTTTTTTACTGTGAAGTAAGCAGATCCCTCATCGTTGTAAATATAAAACCAGTGCGAAGGCAGGTGTGCATAGGCTGCTTTGTAAATACTATCCACATAATTTTCTGTGATGAAAGAATTGAGCTGTGCACTCAGCGTGTAAATACCGCTGCAATCGTAATTGTGTTTGCCGTAGTGATGGATTTTATTGGCCACGATCTTATTGTCGTGCATCATATTCTGTGCCGGCGTCCAGCCCCAGCCCAGGCTGATACCACAGTAAGAAACATTTTCAACTTCATTATGCTGAATAGTGGTATTGCTTACAAAACCACAACCAATACCCACACAGCTCCAGTCTTCATTGGTAACATTGGTAACTAAATTATTTTCGATGCGGATATGTTCGCATTTCTCCCGTTCATCTTTGGGATCAAAAGGCAAATGAATTTCCCTTCCTTCCTCTCCATAATTACCGGCTAAAATCCCGGTGCCGCCAATATCAGTACAAAGGTTGCCGCTGGTAATATTATCCTGCACACCTTTTACCAGGTCGATACCCGTGGCCGCCAGGTGTTTGAATGTGCAATTTTTGATAATGGTGTGCATTGCATAATTCAATTCCAGTGCTGCTGGCTGACGGCCGATCCATGCCTGGTTATCGAGGCCGGGTTTTTCATTGGTGCCTGCGGGTTTCAGCCTGTATGCTTCGGTCATGTACAAACCAATTTGATGCGGTACATGTCCCTGTTGTGAAGGACGCAGCCAGCCCGTATGTTCGAACGCAATTCCTTTGATCACAATATTGCTCACGGGGGCATCAATACTGCCTTCAATTTTTAATATTGTTTCGAGGTAAGGCGCTATGATGCTGACCGTACTTATATTCTCGCCTGCTTTGGGATAATAATAAATTTTGTGTGTGCTGTTATCCAGGAACCACTCGCCGGGTTCATCCAAAAATTGTATGGCATTGCTGAGGTAAAAAGCGGAGTTGCCCGTTTCCTTATTGATCCAGGGCGCAGGCCAAGGGTGTTCGCTTTGTATTTTACTTTCAGGTTGCTGGAAAAATAACTTTGTGCTGTCGCCCATTAGCTTCACTTCCTTCACCCGCAAACTGGCAATGGCCCACCACTGGTGAATAAAAAATTCCAGCGCAGGTGCATGCATAATATCAAATGCTGAAGTTGGTATCACGCAGCTTTCTTCTTTTTTATTCCAGCTGATGATGCGGTTCATCAAATCGCCCTTAGTATCTTTTGCCCTTACTGCTTTTTCATTGTTCACCCATAACTGCCGGAAATTGATATACGCACCATTTACCCGCGGCGCATCGGCCACCCAAATTTTTGATGCAGAAGATTTTGGCAGTCCGGCAACAGGAAGATTCATTTTTTTCCAACCGGTAATAATTACACCACCGCAGAGAACGGGTTGTTCATTGCTGGCTGCTTCAATAAAAGTGCTGCTTTCTTTTGTACCGCTGTCTTCCGGTCTTATAACAATTGTGGAACTGGTTGCATACATGCCGCCACCCAGGATGATATGCACATCTTCTTTAACCTGCAAACTATTGGTGCGGCGCCATTCCCTCACCTGCCAGATGGCTTTTTGCAGGGTGGCAAAAGGTTTTGCTTTGCTGCCATCGTTGGCGTCGGAACCCTTCGGCGAAACATACAAATCTGTTGCAGATGCTGAATAAGCAAACAGTAAAAAATATACAGGTAAAAAATGGAGCAACCGTTTCATTTCACAAAGCAATAATGCTGTTAGCCTGCCTGTAAGGCAGGGAATTACACCAATAAATGTAGCACTATCCGCACGGGGGAAGATGTACCTAATAGCTGAAAAGATGGAGGATTTTACTATTTTAAGTACCACAGAGCCACACAAAGTTTTTCACAGAGTGGCACAAAGGGATTTAGTACCGGATATTAAATTATTTTAACACTGCAAATTCACCTGCCAGTTTATTCATTTCATTTACCGTTGTTGTTACGTTTCCATTTTCAACAACAATCCTGTAACGGAAGGTAACACTTTCCCCCTTTTGCAGTTGCAGGTTTTTGGTTCTGGCGCCGTTGCTGAATATTTTTTCTCCCAAGGGATTGGCCGCAAACAAACCATAGCCTCTTGCATGCCAGTAAGTGGGGTAATTGGGGTTTTGCGGGTGATCGATGATAACGATGCTGACAGAATCATTATCCAGTTTTCCAAACATCTTGCACCAGCGGCCACGGGTGCTCCACACGCTGTCGCCCATTTTTCCTTCGCTGCTGAGGTAATTGCCATTGGGGATTTTATCGGTGCCGCCTTTTACGAGCGTGACATTGCCTTTATCGTCGGTGAATTTTTGATCCTTGTCTGTAGGTATTTGCAGCGCATGTGCCACACGGATGGCAAACAAACCGTCTTTTGCATCAGTGAATAAGACGGTGGTGTCTGCAGTGATGGTAGTAATGCGGTCGATGATGCGGCGGTGTGCCGTTCCGCTGAAATGAAAAGTGGTGTTTTCTTCTGCCAGTGTTTTATTATTGATATTTACCCAGTTGGCATGATAGGCCAGCGTGCCTTCGGTTCCACTGCTGAGCTTTGTGATTTTATCGGTCTTCACCCAGCCGTACTGTGATTTTTTATTAGCGGGAATAGCATAAGAGTTATTCCAGAAATCGAGCCCGTTCACATTTTCATAATTGAACCAGATGCCAATATGGTGCGGATGATCGGTGGGATCGCCAGGCTGCGGGTTGAGCGGAAAGCCACGGGTAACTGCCGTACCGCCAGCAGTATTCACGGGATAGAGTACCGGTTTCTCCAATGAATCGGGATAAAGAAAGCTGGTGAACGGTTTGCCACCGATGATCACATCTATTTTTTTATCTGTAGCCGAGCGGATGATTTTTACGGGTTGATTTTTTTGGGCTGATGCATTAAGTATGCTGCCAACGGCAAGTATCGTTGTAAAAATGCGGCGCATGTTAAATTGTTAATTTGTCTCACAGATTTCCCAGATGTGCACAGATAAAACCACCTGTGTAAATCCGTGTCATCTGTGAGCCGTAAATTTTATTGAAATATTTTTTGCCTCACAGATTTCCCAGATGTGCAGGATAAAATCATCTGTGTAAATCCGTGCCATCTGTGAGCTGTAAATTTTATTGAAATATTTGCTTAAGATACGCCGTATTTGCTCCATAATTATACTTTGTATCCGAAGGTTTTTTCTGGTCGCGGCTGCGTTCAATTACCAGCCAGCCCGTATACCCCATTTCATCCAGGCATTTTTTTACCTTGTACATATCTATCTGCGGATCGTTCTGCAACCACACGCTGTCTTTATTGGTGGCATGTATCATGCAGATACGGTCTTTACCCAGTATCTTCAGTTCACTGATAAGATCGCGGCCTTCCTTAAGCGGGTTGGAAAAGTTGAAATAAATTTTAATGGCGGGTGAACCAATTTCTTTCAACAGCTGTACTTCTTCTTTGGCAGACAATGCCGTTTCAATACCAATCACCACGCCTGCGTCCTGTGCCATTTTACCCGCAATTTTCAGTCTTGCCACTACAGAATCCCTTACCGCAGGTGTCTTCTTCAAATCACATTGCACACCCAGTGGCAGGAAAGCTGTTTTCACCTGCATCAGCTGCATGGTTTTTATACAATCGGCAATACTTTGTTTGTATTCGGCACGGCCGCAAAAACTTTGTGCATAGTAACCCGTCATGGCCAGTGAAAATATTTCAACGTTATTGTCTTTCGCTGTTTTCAAAAACATTTCACGCACCGAATCGGTGAGCAGCTGGTTATCAAAAGTGGGCCTGTTGCCCAACCCGCCCATATCCACTTCCACACCATCAGCTTTTAACTGTGCGGTTAAAGTAATAGCGCCGGGCTTTTGTCTTTTCAATAACATCAGGTCAATCAAACCAATTTTATAGCGCTGGTTTTGTTTTGCCTTAATGCACTCTTCATTGAAGAGTTTGTCGATATTGTTAAAACCTTTTACCGCATTTGCCGGTAATTTTTCTCCCTTATCGCCAAACACATAAAAAGCATTTTCCGGCTCGATGGTAATGGCCGTATCCACAATATCGCCTGTTGCATTTTGTACAGCAGCTAAATTTAAATTCAGCTGCTTTGCCATGAATTCATAGAGCGGTTTGCGTTTGTTGAAACCAAAATCGTGTTTATCATTGGGCAGGTGCACATTGGTCACATTATCTGCCTTGCCATACCAGCTGTACATTTTTTTAAGATAGAGAAAATCGTGTTCGGGCATGCGGTCGGTCCAGTCGCCGCCATCACTTACCACCAGCATGGGCCTGGGTGCGGCCATGGCTGCCAGCTCCACGTTATCGGTTCTGCCGCCGCAGCTGTGAATATCCATACCGCTTTCGCAGGGGCAGCCACCATAGAAATAAGAAGAAAGGTTTACAATGGGCGCACTTACTTTAATACGGTCATCTATCGCTGTCATCAAAACTGTATAGGTGCCGCCGCCGCTGCCACCGGTAATGGCCACACGGCTGGTATCGGCATTTTTTAACGATAGCAAATAATCCAGTATGCGGATGCTGCTCAATATTTGCAGGCTCATGGCACGGCTGGTGCGGTGATCTTCAAAATTCACCTGCAGCTGGCTTTCGCCATAACCAAACATATCCCAGCTAAAGATCATGGCTCCCATTTTTGCCAATGCCGCACTGGTGTACTGGCAATCGGCACGGTAACGGTGTTTATCCCAATGACCCTGTGGGTGCAGTATCACAGGTATCTTTCCCTTAATTTTTTCGGGCATGTATAAAGAGCCGTTTACCCAAAACCCGGGCATTACTTCAATGGCGATATTTTCCACGGCATAGCCTGCAAATTTTCTTACAGGCGTAATAACAGGTTTTGTATTGGGTGAGGCAGGCAGGTGACTGAGCTGCATGGCTTCCAGCAGTTCTGGTTTCATCAATGCCTTGCGCTGCTCCCATTCTTGCAGTGTTTTGTATTGTGCGGCTATACGGTCCAGTTCGGCCCAGCCTTCTTCCACCGGCCAGCGGTAATATTCATAATTGCTGAGTTTGTATTTTTTATCCCCGTCTTTTTTCACTTTCATCTCCAGCGGCTTCAGGATATTATCCAGCGTTACTTCCACATCGGGACGGTATTTCCAGTCAGCATAGGTTACTTTTTTATTGGCCACCATACTGTCGGCAAACTTGATAGTAACACCATATTTTTTCTGGACATCATTCAGCACTTCTTTCAGGGGTTTTGCAAACTGGTTGTCGGAGCTGAGCTGCGCATGGAGCGGGTTGTGACACAGCGATGCACAAAGAAAAATGCAGAGAGATAAGGATGCACGCAAAGGCGCAATGAAGCAAAGACGTAATGAAGCTAAACGTTGCTGGCTTTGCAACTTTGCGGCTTTGGGTGAAATGTACGGCAGACTAAATATTTCTTTCATACTTATATTTTTTCTTTCAGCCGGTTCTTTCTCCAGCCGCTGAATAATAAATTTTTCTCTATTTGTGGTTTGGGGAAGAACAGGCTGGCAGCATATCCTACAATGATCACCACCAGGTGACTGTACACTCCCAGCATCAGTTTATGATGTGTAAAGTTATACCCGCCCAGGTCAAGCAGGGTACTTTTTTCTTTGCCCAGTCCAATTTTGGTGGAAGTGAGCAATGCCCACGCCGTAAAAATGATACAGGCAATAATACCAATGGTAACGCCCTGTTTGTTGGCTCTTGCACTGAACAACCCGAGTAAAAAGATTCCCGCAATACCGCCGGAGAAAATGGCATACAAGGTAAATACAATGCCCAGCACACCTTCATCACCGATCATCAGGTACAATGCGCCAATGCCCACGGCTGCAATACCGGCTGCAAACACCATCCATTTACCAGCCTTTAAATATTCCGCATCTGTTTTATTGGGATGGAATTTTTTATAATAATCTTCCACACCCACAGCGCCGATACAATTTAAATCTGCACTGAGGCTGCACACGGCTGCTGATACCAGCGAAGCCAGTATCAGTCCCACCACACCCGGTGGCAGTTCGGAAACAATAAAATGCGGGAATACCGCATCAGCCCTGATACCTGCTGGCAGCGGGTGCTGCTGGTAAAAAACATACAATCCTGTTCCAATAAACATGAACAGCGCCCATACCGGCACAATCAAAAACACACCCATCAGTGCAGCACGGATGGCAGAGCGGTCAGACTTTGCCGTGAGGTAACGCTGCACAATGGTTTGGTCGGTACCGTATTTTTGAATGGCATAAAAAATTCCATTGATGGCCATTACCATAAAAGTGAGTTTGGTAAAGCTGAAACTGTAAGGACCAAAACCGGTATGTTTATTTTCGCTGGCAATTTTCCATACAGCTGCGGGGCCACCATCCACCGAGTACAAAATGATGGCAAGGCATGCAATGCCGCATGCAAACAGCATGAAGCCCTGCAATACATCCAGCCATATCACAGCTTCAATACCACCCAGCAATGCCAGTACAATGATGGCAATGCCAATGATAAAAAGTATGAGCAGTGTACTGGCGCCCGTCATATTCGCCAGGGCAAGAGATACCAGGAAAAATACTGTGCCCATTTTTGAAAAATGCGAAAGCACAAAACTGGTGGAACTGTAATAACGTGCAAACAGGCCAAAACGTTTTTCAAAATATTCGTACGTGCTTAAACCAATAGAATGGCGGAACAGTGGTACCACGAACCAGATCATGGTGAGCAATACGATAGGCACCATCAGTCCCTGCACAAGCAATATCCAGTTGGATGAAAAGCCTTCGCCGGGATAAGCGAGAAAAGTAATGCTGCTGATCAGCGTTGCCAGTATGGAAAGACCGATGGCCCATGAAGGCATTTTTCCTTTGGCCAAAAAATAACTGGCCGTGGATTTTTGTCTTTTGGCAAAACTGAAACCGAGATAGAGTACGATACTGATAAAGCCGCAGATGATGATATAATCAATGACGTGGAGATGTTTCATACAATCGTTTTATAGCCGGGAGGAGTGAGTTGTGAATTGTCAATGGTGAATGGTCAATTGTGAATTGTGATTAGTCTGCATTCGATTTTCACTCCCTATTCACCACTCAATACTCACCACTCACCACTTCCCTCATACATATACCTCTTTAATTACTTCCGGTAACTGGTAGCTGCCGGGTTTTACTGTGATATATAAATTGTTCGCCCGCATGCGCACCACGCCCCTGCTTATTTCATTCACCAGCCGCAGTGGTGTTAAATGCATGGTGTTGAGCAATGCGGTTGCCGTAGAACCGCCTTCAATAAAAACTTCTTTTACCTCGTTCCTTATTATGATTGATTTGGCAGCCCTGGCCATTTTCTGGCGCAGTACTGCAGCCGTTTCATCTGTTTCATCAATGGCGATCACCAGCCTGTTATTGGCACGGATGATACCGTCTGCCTGCTGCAACCATTCTTCTGTTATTTCTTTTTGCATGTATAGCACGCAATGCTGCTGCAGGTTCAGTTCGCGGATGTATTGCCGGCTTTGCTCAAAAGCAGTGCCGCATACATACAAATGCGGACGATGCAGTATAACAGGTTGCCGTGTTAAAGATGGATGTTCCTTTTCCAGCAATGCTGTAAAAAAATCACCTGCACCCGCCAGCATCCAGGAGGCATCCAGTTTGGCGGCCCATGCATTTATTGCCGCAGTATTTGCCGCTTCTCCTGCTACAATTCCCTTTGAAGGCAATGCTGCGGTATGTTGCAAAACGCTTACTTCGTTATGCAGTATCGCCTTTACAAAAGAACTTGTTGCAGGAAACTCAGGATCATTTTTAAACCCGGTTTCGGTGATGCGCTGCCCGTTGACAAAATATTCACCCTGTTCAATGGTCCGGCCAAGTGATGGATTGGCGGGTGCGATAAAAATTTTATCGTATCCTGTTAGTGCGGCCTGCAGTTGCAGTTCCTCCACTACGTATCCTCTCAACACGGAATCGATTTTTTTATAGATCCATTTTGGATGCAGCCGCTGTACCTGTTTCAATCCATCCACCGTTGCCACCAGTGCCCGGTCTTTTTTTAAAGAACGGCTGTCGGTTGAAAGCACCAGCACATCGGCCCCACATTCCGTGACCGTATCAATAAACAATTCCACAGACAGGCCATGGCGCAATGCAATGCCCGCCAGTTCAGCTGCTCCTGTAAAATCATCTGCTATTACGGCTATCATTGTGAGTTGTGAGTTGTGAATGGGCAATGGTCAATGGTGAGTTGTGAGTTGTGAGTTGTGAATAGACCGTTAGAAAGCGGTTTTTTACTGACCACTCACTACTCACCACCGACTACTCCCTATGCCTGCTCAGCTGCACCGCACTTTCAATAGCCAGCACCATGGCATCGGGGCTCGCTATTCCCTTCCCTGCAATTTCAAATGCGGTTCCATGATCAACTGACGTGCGGATGATGGGTAATCCCAATGTAATGTTCACTCCTTTCACACTGTCCATCTGCTGCTTTTCGGCATTCCATTTAAAACCAGCCAGTTTAAAAGGGATATGTCCCTGGTCGTGGTACATGGCCACCACACCGCCATAAGCACCCTGAGCGGCTTTTGAAAACATGGTATCGGGCGGCACCGGTCCTTCCACATCATAACCCAGCTGCCTGGCCGCTTCCACTGCAGGCAAAATTTCCTCGTCGTCCTCTGTGCCAAATAAACCACTGTCGCCGGCATGCGGATTTAAACCTGCCACACCTATTTTCAAATTTGTCTTACCTAATTTTTTCAGTCCGTCAACAATCAGTTCTATCACCTGCACAATGCGTTCTTTCTTCACCAGGTCGCAGGCCTGCCGCAGCGATACATGCGTGCTTACATGAATTACATTGATATTGTCTTCCACCAGCAGCATGGCATATTTTTTTGTGCCGGTGTAGTGCGCATAAATTTCGGTATGGCCTGCAAAATGATGACCCGCTTCGTTGATGGATTTTTTATTGATGGGCCCTGTAACAGTGGCATCCACTTCTTTTGCCAGCGCCAGTTCAATTGCTTTCTTCACCGCCTGGAAACTGCCTTCACCACACATGGCATCAATTTTTCCAAACTGCAGTTTATTGATATCAGTAATTCCCAGGTCTAAGACATCAATTGTGCCCAATTCAAATTTTGCATCACTGGCTTTTGCAACCGCATTTACTTTGGCTGGCAGCTGCAGTTTGGCAATGATCTGTTCAAATACTTTTGCGTCACCCACCAGCAGCGGTTTGCATATATCGTGGATCGATTGTTGTAATAAGGCTTTTACGGCAATCTCCGGGCCAATACTGGCCGGGTCGCCCATGGTAATTGCTATAATTGGTTTTGTCATTTTCTTTTTTATTACCAGCTTTTGTAATTCTATTTAGCATCGTTGTGTCACTCACTTGTACTGCAACAATTCTATTCACCTTAACTTATCATTCATAACTTATAACTCATAAAGGCGGCATCATGTATGCTTCGCAAATTCCTTTTTCCTTCATCAGTAATTTCAGCGCATGCAGGCTTTCACCTAAACTTCTGTTGGCCTGGTACAAGGCACCGTAATCATCACTCAGTTTTTGCATGGCATAAATTTTTTCCTTGTCACCCGATTTAAAGGCGGCGATCATCGCTTCATAAATTTCGGGATTTATATTTCCGGTACTGGGCACCAGTCCGTCGGCACCGTTCAATAAGGCATCAGCACTTTTAGCCGCCCAGCCAAGTATATAATGAAAATCGCTCCTGCTGCTCCACAGTTTTAAAGATTGCAGCATTCTTTCTTCACTTCGCTCACTGTCCTTAATCCCCACGATATTTTTATGATGACTCAGTTCATCGATCACCTGCAGCGGTATGCTCATGTGCGTGGTGGCCGGGATATTGTAAATAAACAACGGCAGTGAAATATTATTGGCCAGCTGTGTAAAATATTGCAGCATCTGTTTTTCTGTAAGCGCATAATAGGAAGGCAGTGTTGCCACCACCACATCCACGGCATGCAGGCAGCAGTAAGCGGCAAACTCAATACTTTCTGCCAGCACATTGGAGCCGATGCCGGCATACAGCAGTGTGCCCATTTTTTTATTTTGTTCCGCTGCCAGCACATAATCTTTTTTTATTTGCAATGGCAGGGAAGCCGCTTCACCGGTTGTGCCCAATATAAAGGGGGCGATATTATGCTTATACAATAATGCAAACAGTTTTGCCACAGCCGCTTCATCTATTTGCAGTTTATCAGTAAGTGGTGTTACTGCCGGAACAATTACACCTGTATGTTTTTTTGCTTCATGCATCAGTACGCTGCTTTATAAATTTCGATGGCATATTTTTCCTCAATCAGCCTTGGATTGTTTTTTAATAACCGTTGTATTTTCATTGCATCCACGGCCATTTGCGGTATGGCGGTTTCGGGCACATTCACTTCCTTTAATGTTGCAGGAATACCGCAGGCTTTTACCAGCTCCCTTATTTTTTTTACGCCTGCATAGGCAGTGGCGGTATCATTGTCCTGTCTTTCGCAGCCCAGCGCAATTGCCACATCCGCATATTTTTTTGGTGCGGCAGGAATATTGTATTCCATTACATAGGGCAGCAGCAATGCATTGCTTAAACCATGTGCCAGGTGAAACATGCTGCCCAGCGGGTAACTCAGTGCATGCACACCGGCAGTGTTTACCGGCCCCAGGCAAAAGCCGCCGAGCAAACTGCCCATGGCCACTTTTTCCCTTGCTTCCATATTGCTGCCCTCATTTACCGCGGTTTCGATATTTGCGGCAATTAATCGCATGCCTTCATAAGCATACATATCGATAAAGGGTTGCGAAAACTTATTGGTATATGCTTCCAGGCAATGCGTGAGTGCATCCAAACCTGTGGCCGCCGTGATGGCAGGTGGCACACTTGCTGTTAACAGCGGATCAACATATACGATATCGGGCACCAAAAACGGACTGATGATACCCTTCTTCTGGTTTTCATCATCCACTAAAATTGCATTGGGAGAAACCTCACTGCCGGTACCGGAAGTGGCGGGCACACATACCAGTTTTTTCTTTCTTCCTTTCAATAAACCGATGCCCACATATTCTTCCAGCTGCTGTTCATTCTCTGATTGTGCTGCTACCAGCTTTGCAATATCGAGCACACTGCCACCTCCTATCCCAATCACCACATCTGGATTAAAGGGTTCAACTGTTTGCATCAGTTTTTTAAAATCACTGAAAGAGGGTTCTGCAACAATGGAAGTATCGGTTAATACCCGGATATTATTTTTTTCTAGCGCTGCAATAAAATCGGCGAGGGAATTTTTTAAAGGTTCGATGGTGGCGATAAAAACTTTAGAAGGTTTTAATGCAATCACATCATCTGTCAGCTGCGGTAAGGTGCCGTTACCAAACACCAGTTTACCGGGGAAAAAGATTGAAAGAATTTGTCTCACAGATTTAACAGATTTACACAGATATTAATTGATAATTCTTATAAGGCTTACCTTATCTACCAAGCTCGTTACATTAAAATTCATTAAAAATCCCAGTTTCATTCCTGATAGTTTTAAGTAGGTTAATAATTGCTTTTTATGAACATCATGCAGTATCTCAATAGATTTTATTTCGAGAATAACCGTATTTGCAATAATAATATCAGCCCTGAATCCGATTTCAAGCATTATTCCATTATAGTTTACTGGGATACCCACCTGGCTTTGCACGTTCAGTCCGAGTTCTTTTAACTCATACAGCAACGCCGCTTCATATACACTTTCAAGCAATCCCGGTCCTAAAGTTTTATGTACTTTATATATAGCTCCACGGATTTTGTATGTAAGTTCATTTAGTTCCATATGGGTCTTTTTCACAAATTTCATCTTTATTAAAGAAAATTCTTCTGTGCAAACACATGAAATTTTTGAGAAATTTCCCATGTTATCTCACTGATTTCTCAGATTTGCACAGAAAATTCATCTGTGTTAATCTCTGCAATCTGTGAGAAATTTATATCGCCGCATCCAATGGATATTTCGGCAGCATCAGCTGCTCCACATCCACAGGTTTTATTGATAAACGCTCACACCAGGTTTTAAAACTGTCGTGAATTTCGTCCAGTGTTTTCTTTTGATCGGGCGTTAACTCCAGCGCTGTAGCACGGCTGATAGTACGTACCGGCAAGCCTCTTTTACGCAAAAAATATTTTGCACTCATGGGATAAGCAATATGTATCAGCGGATCCACACGGCTGATCTGGCCCTGCAGCCATTTCACTTCTTCCAGCTTTGCAGGATCATTGGCATTGTTCACCATCCACACCAAAATCTCGGGATAAAAATTACCGCTGATACTGCTCATGCCCTTTGCACCCATCTGCAAACTGTACATGGCATTGGGTGAATGAGCATCGTAGAATTCGAATTTGGGATTGGCGCTTTTCACCACTTCCAGTTTTGCCTTTACACTTTCGAGGTTGATGGAAGTGTCTTTATGATATACAAAACGGTTGGACGAAAGCAATGTGCTGAAAACATCAGTTCCTAAAATCCTTTTGTAAGGCGCCGGGCATTCATACATTCCAAGCGGAATGTTGCCCGTTAGCTTGAACATGCGTTCAAAATTTTTCAGCAGCACTTCATCCGCATCTTCAATATTGGCAAAATGGCCGGTGATCAAAATCGCGGCATCAATACCGGTATCATAAATCTTTTTGGTAAACTCTGCCTTGTCGTTAATGGTGAGTCCGAACGATGAGGTGGCCACCACGGGCACACGGCCGTTCACATACTGCACCACATGCTTTGTAAGCTCCAGCCGCTCATCTTCGGTGATGCTGTACATTTCGCTGCTGAGGCAATTGGCAAAAAAGCCTTTTACGCCGGCCGATAAATAAAAATCTATCAGGGTGCTCACCGCATCCAGGTCAACCTTTGCCTTGAGGTTGAAAGGGGTGATCATTACCGGCACAAACTTGTTAAAACTCATAGCAACACGTTATTAGAAGGTATAAATTTTTAATTTTTTAGGCAAACCAACAATGTAGCATTTTAGCAATATCCTGTACAATCTTCCTGCCGGCGGGATCCGCATGGCGGCCGGCTGGCGGGTAATTAGGATCCTGGGCGTTTGATAGCAGTAACCAGCATCCCCACCAGCAAAATCGTAAGCGTGCCCACCACGATGATCATATTGCTGTGCAGGCTGCTTTTTACAAAACCTGCGGGTAAATTATCGCTGAAGGTCATCCACAATATTACCAGCACGCCAATAATGGTGGCGGTTGCGGCAGCAGCGTTTTTTGCATGTTTGCTGATAAGCCCGAGCAAGAACAAACCCAGCATGCCACCGGCAAAAATGCCGGACAATTTCCACCAGGTATCGAGCAAACTTTTAGCACCGATCATGGCCAGCCCGGCGCTTAAACCAATGAGCCCGAAAACCACCGTTGTAATATGCAGCGAACGCAATTGTATTTTATCACTGATATTGCTGTTGAAATATTTTTTATAGATGTCCATGGTGAATACCGTGGCACTGGCATTCATATTACTGCTGATGGTGCTCATGGCGGCAGATAAAATAGCCGCGATGATGAGACCGAGCAAACCCGTGGGCACTTTTGTTACCATAAAAAACGGCAGTACTTTGTCTGCATAGTCTGCCGGTTTAAAAGAAGCCGCCAGCTGCTGTACCTGTTCCGGCGAAGCCGCAGCGCCCAGTTTTTCTGCTGCCAGTTTGATTTTTACCGGATCAATCAGTCCTGGTTGTGTTTGATAAAATGCATACAGGGATGTGCCAATGATGACGAACAGCAGCGATACCGGCACATACATCCACACGCATAACCAAACCGATTTGGCTGCCTGCTTTTCTGATACCGCGGTATGGTAACGCTGGATATAATTCTGGTCCATACCAAAATTATTGAGGTTGATAAAAAAACCATACAGCAGCACCACCCAAAATGTGGGACCGGTAAAATCAATATCCATACTGCCCAGGCTGAGTTTATGATCTGCTTTTGCAACCGTCATCACTTTATCAAAACCACCGGGAATTTGTTTTACCACCAGGTATAATATCAGCAATGCACCCAGCGATTTGATGATGCCCTGCACCACTTCGGTCCATATCACGGCTTCCATTCCGCCGAGTACGGTGTAGATAATGATGCAAACGCCCATCACGATCATGATGCTTTGCATACTGAAACCGGTAAGCGCCTGCAGGCTGAGTGCCATCCCAAAAAATATGGTGCCCATTCTTGCAAACTGTGTCAGTAAAAAACAGATCACGGCATAGGTTCTTGCCCAGCTGCCAAAACGTTTTTCCAAATGTGTGTAGGCAGATATCTCGCCTGTTTGACGGTAAAAAGGCACAAACCATTTTGTGGCCACCCATGCAGCCAGCGGCATGGAGATACTGAATACAAAAACATTCCAGTTGCCGCCAAAGGCCTTGCCGGGATTACCTAAAAAAGTATTGCTGCTTAAAAATGTGGCGTAGATAGAAAGACCTATTGCCCAGCCAGGAATTTTACCCGATGCTTTGGTAAACTGTTCTGTGTTTTTATTGCGTTTGGAAAAATAAAAACCGATACCCACCATGGCAAGGAGGTAAACAATGATAATGGCAATATCAATTATGGGAAGGTTGTTCATATAGCAAGCTTGGGATAGAAACACAGATGACGCGGATGAAACTGATGAGCACAGATTCTTATCCATCTAAATCCGCGATATCCGTGTCATCTGCGTTTCTATCAGTCGTCACTGGTTTTGCCAGCAGGCTTTTGTCCGCCGGGCCATTGTTTATTAGTGATCTTTTTCAATTTTAATTTTTTTGGATCGATGGTGACATGTTTTATTTTTTCCCTGCGCCATGTGTACACCACATGCACCAAACCGTCTTTTGTTTGTATCACCGATGGATAAGAATACTGGCTGATGGGTGAATCTTCCAGCACCAGTGCTGCATACCATGTTTTACCATCTTTGGTTACTGCCACGTTCAATGGTGTACGTGGTCCCTTACCATTTTTCCAGGTTGTGTCGGGCAGCAGGTGATTGTACACCAGCAGTTGCCTGCCGTCTTTCAGTGTTACTGCATCGGTACCTGAATTATTATTCGGTAATGGTGATGCGGTCATCGCACTCCATGTTTTTCCACCGTCGCTGCTCCAGCATTCATTGAGTGTGGTATTGCGGCTGCGGCAAAGGATCTGCATCCTGCCATCCTTATATTGCAATATGCTGGGCTGTATGGCTTCAATGATTTTGTTGTCGTTGAGGTCGGGGCTTTTTGTCCAGGTGCGGCCCCAGTCGGCCGTGTATTCAATATGCGCTTTCCATCCCGTTTTTTCGGTACTGCTGGGGCAAAACAATACACCATTGATCAGAACAGGCTTGTTCTTTATCGGACCCAAAAAACCATCGGGCAGTTTTTCCCGCTCATTCCATGTTTTGCCGTTATCTTTACTGCGTTTCATCCAACCCGTCCACCCGGCTACGTTAGGCCCGATCTTGTAAAACAACAAAAGTTCCCCGGTGGGTGCATAAAACAATACGGGGTTATAACAGGCATAACGGGTGCTGTCGTTTAAAATACCATTGGCAACATTTTCGGGTGCCGACCATTTTCCATTTTGGTAATGACTGGTCCAGATGCACACATCTTTATTACCTTCTTTGGTGCCGCCAAACCATGCGGCGATCAGTCCGTCGGGTGTTTCTGCAATGGTGCTGGCATGACTTTGCGGAAAGGAAGCCGTGTCAAAAATAAATTCATCCACCAGTATGCCCTTCTTCCATTTGTTTTGTGCGGTGGCACTGATGCAGCAAAGCAAGGCTGCTGCGTATAAAATATTTTTCATCATCTGTTCTTATTATTGTTTTTAGCAGCTTCCTTTTCAGTCTTTACCTTATCAACATAAGCTTTGAACAATTGCCGCCAGTTACGGCCGTTGTTGTTGAGGTACTGCTCGCATTTTGTTTTGTAAATTTCAAAGATGGCCGATATCTCTTTCATGCTTTTATAATCGATGGCCTGCTCCCTCGCCTGTACCAGGTTCTTTACTATTTCTGCTTCTTCTTTTGCAGTAAGGTCCGGTACGATCGCCCTGTATCCATTCAATGTAAATGCAACCTTACCCACCGTGTATTTATCCAGTACCAGTGCCACCTGTACCGAATCAAGATCAGCCTTTAATGCGGTCATTAAATTTTCATGCACCGTTTTTGGTTGTGATGAACAAATGATTACCTGTTTATCAAGCTCTGATAGTTTATTACCGTTCGCAGGATTGATACCATCCGGAATCACATTTGCAGGATGATCATTGTGCCAGTCTTTTACCGCGGTAAGATGGGTTGCTATGGCTTGCTGTACCCGCAATGTTTTGGCCGCATCATTCAGTTGCAGCGAAGCAGCCCACGAAGCCGCTTTGTTTACAATAGCGGTATCGGCCTGCACATTTGCTGTTACAGCAAGAGGCAATAACCATGCAGCCAGTAAAAATTTTCTCATTACTTATTTCAGTTTTGCGGTAAAATGATAAGTACCACTGCCGATTTTTATCATTGCTTTATCATTGTCCCATTTTATTTCCTGTATTCCTTCAGTAGCGGAAATATCCTTTCCGGATTCTTTTATTTCATTCAGTGATGCTGCAGGAATGTACACCGTTGCGCTTGTATTGGCAGGCACAGTAATATCCCATTCAAAAACCCCGTTGCTTTTTTTCCAGCTGCTTTTGATCAAACCATGCATGCTTTTATAAGATGCGTTCACTGAATCAAGTTCTGCCGGTAATGATGGTTTGAAAATTATTTTTTTAAACCCAACATCTGTTTTATCGGTGCGGATGCCTGCCAGGTTTTCATAATACCATACCAGCAGATCACCCAGCATCATCACATGGTTCTGGCTGTTCATTTCAGGGTTGGCAGTATTGCCGTTCCATAATTCCCAGATGGTGGTGGCACCATTCTCCACCATATAACCATAACTGGGATAGGTGGTGCTGGACGCCAGTTTGAAAGCCATGTCGGTATTGCCATATTCAGATAAACCACGCATCAAAAATTGCGTGCCGATCAAACCGGTGCTGATATGATCATTGCTTTCCACATGAATTTTATGATAGATATGGGCAAATACTTTTTCTTTTAACGAATCCGGGCAAATACCAAAATACAAGGGCAGCAGGTTGGCCGTAATGGTATTGTTAGAATAATTGTATTGCCCTTCATTATAAAATTTACGCTGAAAAGCTGCCTTTATATTCTCAGCCAGTGCGCCATAGGTTTTGATGTCGGCATCATTACCACTGAGCTTTGCAAAACGCTGCATGTAAGTAAGCAGTTTGTAATAATAAGCAGTGGCGATCAGTTTGCCATCGGTAAGCCTTGATGAATCCTTTGCATGAATGAGTTGCAGGTCTTCGGGCGGTACACACCAGTCGCCGTATTTATCACGGGTAATGATATAATCCTGCATGTATTTATCCTGCATGTACTGCATCCATTTTTTCATGGCAGGATAATGTTTTATTACAGGGCGTATATCTCCAAACTGGTTGTATAAATTATTGGTGATAGTGATGAAAGCGGCGGGCCAGGTTACATCATCTGAATAATAATTCCAGAAGGCGGGCGCCACATCAGGAATCGCACCTTCAGTCGTTTGCGATTGTTCAATATCATCCATCCATTTGGCATAGAGTTTTGCGTTGTCAAACAAATAGCTTTCGCCCATGGCGCCAATCACGCGGTCGCCCAGCCATGGCTGCCGTTCGTTGCGCTGCGGACAATCTACCGGCATGCCTTTATAGTTGGAGGCAATGCCCCACCAGGCGTTTTTATACACAGCATCCAGTGTTTTATTGGAAGATGAAAAGAAACCGGTTGTTTCCAGTGCATCATACACCAGCTGTCCTTCAAAATTACTGACCGAAGGTTTTGCTGCAAATCCTGTTACCTCCACATAACGGAAACCATGATACACAAAAGTTGGTTGCCATGATTCGTTGCCTGTTCCTTTTAAAGTAAATACATCAGTAACTCTTGCATCCCTTAAGTTGGCACGGTACAGTTCATTATTTGGTTGCAGGCTCTCTGCAAAACGCAGTGTGATCTTATCGCCCTTCTTGCCATTGATATTTTTCAATTGCAGCCAGCCGGCAAAATTCTGGCCCATATCAATAATGTATTTTCCGCAGCCCATTGTTTGTATTGAAACCGGTTTAATGCGCTGCATCACTTTCATGGGTTCGCTCATTTGAGCAACCAGTGTGCCAGCAGGAGCTTCCACCAGTTGCGGCTGCAGCCATTTTTTATCATTGAAGCCTGCTTTGTTCCATCCCGGAAATTCTTTGTTGGCATCATATTCTTCCCCATCGTATTCATTGTTGCTGCGGATGGGACCGTCTGTATTCAGCTTCCAGCTGTCGTCACTTACAATATTTTTTACTGTACCATCAGCATATTCCAGCACCAGCTTCAGCAGCATTTTAGGAAAACCAAACGTGCTGATCTTTGCAGGCTTGTAATTTTGCCGCATGGTAAAGAAACGGCCATTGCCTAAAATGGTGGCAATAGCATTGTTCCCTTTTTGAATTTGTGCCGTTACATCAAACACATTGTATAAAACAGATTTGCGGTAATCGGTTGGTGCCGGTGCCAGCACCTGGTCGCCAATTTTATTACCGTTGATGTACAGCTCATACAAACCGAGTCCGCAGATATACACCGTTGCCCTTTTTACAGGAATGGTATTTGCAAATTCTTTCCGCAGGTATCTTGCGGATAATCTTGACCATTGAGAAATACTGTCCCATGCCGATGCCTTATCGTACCCGATCCATTTTGCATTACCCCATTCGTCTTTTGTAAATAAACCGGTTGAAAAAAATGCTGTTTCACCGGCGACTGCATTTCCCTTGTTTGTATTTATAATTACTTTCCAGAAATATTTTTTCGCAGGCTGTAATGGAGCGCCTTTGTATTCCACCTGTACCGACTGCGAACTGTTTACAACACCCGAATTCCATACATCCCCGTTGTTATTTTTCAAATTTGCTTCAGCGCTGCTAATGATGATTTGATAAGATTGCTGCATTACATTGCGGAGGCTGCTGCTGATCTCCCAGCTAAAACGTGGTTGCCGCACATCAATACCCTGCGGGTTTTGCAGCATTTCGCAGCGGAGATTGGTTACAGTTACCTGTGCCGCTGCTGAAAACGAAACTGTTAAAAAGCCCAATAGCAGCAATGTCGTTGAAAGTAATGCGACGCAACGATGCCCGGTATATGTTACAAATGCCCGTATCATAAAATTTTTGTTATCATCATTTACTCTTGTTCAACTTTTGTTGCGTCGCACACTTCATCCTTTTCAACCCTGTCAGCTTTTTCAACATATCAACCTTGTCAACTTTACAAAGTCAAACTATTCCCCCGAAAAATTAAACCACACACTCATCTTCAGCGCCCTGCTTCTTTCTTTTTCGTAATCGTAATAAATGTTTTTAAAACCCATCGGGCCGGTGGTTTCGCTGCGCTGGTTCTTTGTACCAATGCTGGGTATGCCCTGCATGAATGAAATATCACCCGATGGGAAGAGTGGTTCATAATTATGCCACTGGTCTGTCTTCCATGCAGGCGTAAATAGGCGCAGGAACATATCTTCTGTTTCACTTACCACGGTAAAACGGTTATTCTTTGTAAAGAAATAGCCACCATAAAAATTGGAATAATACCCTTTGAACTCGGGATAGATCCAGGGAGATTCGCCCGTTTCAGTGTTATTATATTTTTTATCCCACACACCAAACTGTCCGCCCTTCATGCGGTTCTTCCACACACGGTAAGGGCCATTGCCCATATAGGTGACTGATTTTATCTCAGACTCAGGAAATGAAAAGTTGATACCGGCAAAATTGGTAAAGTAGGCGCCGGGGAAATACTGCACTTCCAGCTGTATCCATCCTGATGGATATATCGTCCACTTAAGTGTGTTGTAACTTTCTTTTTTATTAAAGGAAGATTCGATGATGAATTGATCGCCGTATTTGTACTTTTTTATCCCTTTGAAATTATTCTCTCCTTCTTGCAGTACCGGTCCGTTGTTAAATGGTAATACGCCATTTTTATTTTTCACACTGGTGAGGAAACCATTTGTTTCATTGAACATCAAAGAAACATCTTTAACATTCACCAGGATCATATTAGTATCGGCAACCGGCGTTTCAATTTTATGATTGCCTTCCTTTACGATCATTCTTGCGCCTGTAGTTTGCGGGCTGCTGATGGTAAAACTCCAGGTAAACAATTCATGACCTGTTTTATCATTGGCGGTTACATACAGCACATCATAATCATTCCAGTTTGCAGGAAGGTTCAATTTTAAAACTCCTTTTGCACCGGGAGCAATGGATGGTGCAGTTGCTGTACCATTATCTTCCTTCAGCGTGCGTACATCAAAGCGGCGCAGCTTCCAGCTGAAGCTGCACTGGTTGATATTGGTAAAAGCATAACGGTTCTCCATATTAAATGTGCCATCAAAAGCGCTGCCAATCTCTCTTTTTTCAAAATGAACGGGGCACCATATTTCCTTGATGGCGTAATAGCTTCCTTCTTTTTCGTGATGCGGCCCCAGGATGCCATCAGCCGCACGGAATTTATCTGTATCCAGTGAATCGTTCAGGTCGTGACGTACCACGGCATTATCCGCAAAATCCCATAAGAACCCGCCGGCGCTCAAAGAATTGCTCCACATCCTTTCCCAGTAATCTTCCAGCCCGGCGCCATGACCGCCATCGAACCAGCCATGCAAAAATTCGGTAGGCATAATAATTTCCCTGCCATTCTCATAACTGCCGATGCCATAATTGTATTCGCGGTAATGCTGCGTTTCAATTCCTTTATAGAGCAGCCAGGGATGTATCAGCGGGCGTTTTTGAATATCGTATTGGGTAAATAAGGTATCCAGGTCAAAATTGTGACCGCCTTCGTTACCGTTACTCCAAATAACAATGGAAGGATGGTTGATATCATGATCAATCATTTCCTTTACCAGCTTGCTGCCAACTTTGGTGTCGTATTTACCATGCCAGCCACCCAGCTCATCTATCACAAACAAACCGAGTGAATCGCATACATCTAAAAAATGATCATCGGGCGGGTAATGGCTCATGCGCACCGCATTCATGTTCATGTCTTTCATCAGCAGCACATCTTCAATACTGTTGGCCCTGCTCATGGTGCGGCCTGTTTCGGGGCGGAAGGAATGACGGTTCACTCCTTTGAATTTCATTTTTACGCCGTTGATATAAATGCCATCCCGCTGTTTTACCTCCACTGTACGGAAGCCAAATTTTTGTTCAATGGAATGAACAGGTCTTCCCTCATTATAAATTGTAAAAACAGCTTTGTATAAATTGGGCGATTCCGGCGTCCATAATTCAGGCTGTTTAAATTTCCCCAGTACTAAAAATTTTTTTGTATCTGCGCTAACATCTGACACGTATGCATCACCCAGGAGCTTGCCGGTTACATCAAAAATTTTTACGGTTGCTTTTTTTGCCATATCCGGGGCAGGACCGGCAAAAGTGGCTGTAAAATTTCCTTTTGCATCTCCATCGATATGAACGTCTGCAATATGCATGGCAGGCAGCACTTCCAGCCATACCGGCCTGAATATCCCCCCGAAAATCCAGTAATCGCCCCTGCGCTCGGCATCATTCACCGATTCATTGGCAGAATGTTTTGATACGGTAACTTCAAGCAGGTTTTCTTTTCCGTACTTCAACAGTTTGGTGATATCATATTTAAAAGCATAGAAAGCGCCCCGGTGTGTTTCGCCGGCTGACTTACCATTTACTTTCACCTCCGCATCCGTCATCGCGCCTTCAAAAACAATATTGATCACTTTACCTTTCCAGGATGCGGGCGCATTGAAACTATGTTTGTACAACCCTTTTTCCTTTCCGCGGATACTGTCTTTTGCGTAACCATAATCATATTTACCAAAACCCTGCAGTTCCCAGCAGGATGGCACTGCAATTGTCGTCCATTTATTGGCATTCATGCCACCGGTACACAGGAACTGCCATTGCCTGGTATTATCATTCCCGGTGCCGGATAAGTATACTTTTTCTGTTTGCTGGGCAAAAGCAGTTATAAGTGATAAGCTACAAGTTATGAGTAAGAGATATCGTAATTGCTTAAACATCGTTACAAGTAAATTTTTTTTAAGTACTGCTTTATATTCTCTCACAGATGGCACAGATTTTCACAGAT